>ENA-OQIY01000015-OQIY01000015.1-human-gut-metagenome-genome-assembly--contig:-NODE-15-length-15647-cov-0.853157_pt1 | contig 15647 bp, 18 predicted proteins | sample MGYA00242592_ERZ504757 | MGnify/ENA primary metagenome ERZ504757 (study PRJEB26092, sample SAMD00036366) | human gut metagenome | host: Homo sapiens | study: EMG produced TPA metagenomics assembly of... | reverse complement strand
TAACAAAACGGGAATTACCGAATTTGTCATCATTTTCCGGATTGCGATAGAACAGAAGAAGAACAGATATCAGAGACACTCGATCTGAAAAAGAAAGGGTGTCTCTTTTTCATGTAATAAAATAAAAATGAAATAAAACCAACTTATATACGGCAAAAGGGCAGAAAGACTGAGCAAAAGGATATGAAATCGCTGCTGAAACAGTTGCAATTGTCGAAAAAATAGTGAAAAACGGAAAAGTGGAACATATGGAACAGGAAAAGCATGGAACAGCGGAACATGTGGAACAGGAGAATGGGAGAAGAAAGAAGATAAGTGTGAATTTTATGAAAAACAGGATGCATATTGCACAAAAACACAAAATAAAAATTGTGAAAATATTGAAAATGACGAAAAAATATTGATGATTTGTTGACATTGGGCGAACTGCGTACTATGATACAGGTATGGAACAGGTTCCACAAGGCAAAGTGCCGAAACGGAAACGATGCAAATGTGGAACGAAAAAGCGGTTGGTAAAGCTTTTAGAGAAATAAGGAGGGAACTATGAAGAAAAAAACGTCATCGCCGAAAACGGCAGAAAGTGGAAAATTGAAAAAAGCGCTCTCGTGCTGGCAGCTGTACATCCTGCTGATTCCTGCACTGATCTGGCTGATCGTTTTTGCTTACTATCCAATGTACGGCCTGATCATCGCCTTTAAAGATTTTAAAGGCCGCATGGGAATCATGGGAAGTCCGTGGGCAGATCCGATCTTCAAGTATTTCAAAATGTTCTTCAGTACCAGTATTGCCATGACGGCAATCAAGAACACAATCATCATCAGTCTGGAGAGCCTGATCATCGGATTCCCGATTCCGGTTATCTTCGCACTCTTACTGAACCAGGTACAGAGAAGCGGACCGAGACGAATCATCCAGACCATCTCCTACGCACCGTACTTTATGTCAAACGTAGTTGTAGTCAGCCTGATTTCCGTACTGTTTTCCGCAAACGGTCTTGTAAACCACGCAGTTATGGGAGCCGGCGGAAAAGCAATCATGTTCACCAGCCTTCCGGAGTACTTCCGCAAACTTTTCATCGGAAGTAACATCTGGCAGACGATGGGATTCAACGCCATCATCTTCATCGCAGCACTGACCGCAATCAGCCCGGAGTATTACGAAGCAGCAACGATGGATGGTGCTTCCAGATTTCAGAAAATCCTTTACATTGATTTACCTCTGATTATGCCGACCATCATCCTGATGCTGATCCTTCAGGTAGGTAACATTATGAACGTGGGATATGAGAAAGCTTATCTGATGCAGAACGGTACCAATACAACCGTCAGTGAGATCATTTCGACATACGTATACAAAGTAGGTCTCCAGACCGCACAGTACAGTTTTGCGACAGCCGTTGGCTTATTTAACTCCGTTGTAAACTTCATTATTCTGGTTATCACAAACGCAGTTGCAAAGAAGACCAGCGATATCAGTATTTTCTAAGAGTCAGGGGGCTTGAAAAATGGCAAATAATAACACTGTGAAAAAGAAAAAAGTAAAAATGAGTACGGGAGACAAGGTCTTTACTGTGATCAATACCGTTATCATGATCCTTGTCTGTATCGCAATTGTATATCCTCTGTACTACGTGCTTCTGGCATCTGTTACAGACCCGGTTGTTGTAAGCTCCGGTAAATTCCTTCTCTACCCGGAAGCATGGTACACTAACGGATATACGACCACACTGAAATATCAGCCGCTCTGGACCGGCTATGCAAACACCATCAAGTATACCGTAGTAGGAACGCTGATTTCCCTGGTCTGCACCATTCCGGCCGGATATGCACTTTCCAGATACGATATGGTAGGAAGAAAACCGATTATGTTCCTGTTCACCTTCACGATGTTCTTCAGCGGCGGTATGATTCCGATGTACTTAACAGTACAGCAGCTGCACATCTACAACACAACATGGGCAATGGTTCTTCCGGTAGCAGTATCTGCTTACAACCTGATCGTATGCCGCTCTTTCTTTGAAAGCGGTATTCCGGTCGAGCTTCTCGAAGCAGCAAAAATCGACGGCTGCAGCGATTTTGGATTCTTCTTCAAAATTGCAATTCCGCTGTCGAAAACCATCATCGCAGTTATGTGTCTGTTCTATGCAACCGCAATGTGGAACCAGTTCTTCAACGCACTGATGTTCCTGCAGGATGACAGTAAGATGCCTCTTCAGGTCGTTCTTCGAAACCTGGTACTGATGAACCAGTCCAACCAGATGGGAAGTAGTGCTTCTGAGATGGTAACAAAACAGAAACTGGCTGAGCAGTTAAAATACTGCGTTGTAGTTGTTTCCGCATTCCCGTTGCTGTGCGTATATCCTTTCCTGCAGAAATACTTCGCAAAAGGTGTTACGATCGGTGCAGTCAAGGGCTGATACAGAACAGAAAAGTTATCGTTACAGAGTTCATGGCTACAACAGACATGATTTTATAGTAGAAACACAAAAATATTTACGTATTTCACTGCCGAAAAGGCAGCAAAATAAAGGAGGAACAACATGAAGAAAAAAATCGTATCCGTATTACTGGCAAGCCTTATGGTAACCAGCATGCTCGCAGGCTGTGGAAACAGCTCGGGCAGCTCAAGCAGCTCCGGTGCAGGAAGCACAGGAGGAGACACCACATCTGCATCCGGTACAGAAGCAGGTGACACAGGTCTCACAGCAGAAGAGCAGGAAGCAGTAGATGAGGGAATTATCCAGCTCGACGGTACCCTTCCGATCATCAAAGATCCGGCAAAATTCGAAGAGAAATAACGGAAAAATTTCCGCTCTGATCGTAAACTCTGCAGACAGAACCGTAGAAGTGAGGCGACCTGGTATGTGCAAGAAATGGTTCGAGGACACAGGAGTAGAGTTTGACTGGCAGCCAATCCCGCAGGAGAGCGCAACAGAGAAAATCAACCTGATGCTTTCTTCCGGACAGGATCTTCCGGATGTATTCTGGAACTTCGGCGATGGTAAATCCGGAAACACCGTAGTTCAGTACGCAGACCAGGATGTATTCATTCCAACCGAAGGCTGATCGAAGAGTACATGCCGAACCTGAAAGCATTCCTCGATGACAATGAGCAGTATCAGCTTGAGATCACCGCTCCGAACGGCCATAAATATGGATTCCCGTATGTAGAGGAAATGAAAGGTCTTGTATTAACACCTGGACCATTCGTGATTAACAAAACATGGCTGGATAAAGTAGGCAAAGAAGTGCCGACAACCGTAGACGAGTGGGTAGACTGCCTGAAAGCATTCCGCGACGGCGGCGATCTGAACGGCAACGGCGAAGCTGATGAAATCCCAATGGCAACCTGGTTCGGTGCAACCGATACCTTTGGTTCCTACAACCTGTTCTATCGTTTCACAGGTGCATTCGGATGCGCTGACTCCTACTGCGGAGGAAATGCATATGCGGATCACTTAAGACTGGTTGATGGAAAAGTTACCTTCACTGCAACAGACGAAGCATTCAAGAAAACAGCAGAATTCTTCAATATGCTGTATGAAGAAGGACTGATCTGGAACGGCTCCTTCGAGGCAGACTCCAGTATGGCATTCAACGCTTCCCTGATCAAAGAGAACGTTGCAAAGATCGGTTCCTTCGGTGTTTGGGGCGATCAGGAAATTACAAACCAGGAAGTACATGATCAGTACGTAGCAGTTCCAAGACTGCAGGGCGAAGACGGTATTGACCGGTTTCGAGTGTAACTACTCTGAGCTGCAGGATTCTTCCGATACAGCAATCACAACAACCTGCAAATTCCCGCACGTTGTTGCAAGATTTGTAGATTACATGGTAGGCGATCCGGAAATTTCTGTTACATCTAACTGGGGTGCAATCGGATACAACTATGAGAAAGACGAGGACGGCATTCTTCGTACACCACTTGATGAAAATGGAAACTACAAACCTCTGAATCCGGATTATAAGAACTTTGGTGAGGCTCGTGTAAACTCCACAACCTGCCGTGGTTCTATGATCGTTCAGAACGAGTACTATGACACCGTTTGCGGATACACCTTCGATGCTGTGAAACTTCTGGAGATGCAGAAAGAAAACGGTAAAGATGACATCATGGAAGAGTATGACACTATTCCGCGTGTTCTGATGACCCAGGAAGAGATTCAGCGTCTGGCACAGATTCAGCCGACCATCTCCGATATTGTTGATCGTTACATCACCACATGGGTAACCGGCGGCGTTGATGATGCAAGCTGGGATTCCTATAAAACAGAGCTGGAAGGCGCTGGCTTGAATGAACTGGTTGAGATTTACCAGGGCGCAGTAGATCGAGCAGCTTCTGCAGCAAACTAAAAATACGGGCGAAAAGCGATTACGAAAAAAACAGTAACGTAAACGATTTGCAATTGATGTTCTACAACTAAAGAAATTCTAAAGGTGGCCATGTTGTATCCCATATAACATGCCATATTTAAAAAGAAGACTAATTTCGTTCTTATTTCTTTTTTGTTGAAGTTTCAAATGGAAAAAGATAAAATAGGAAAAGAGGGATTACATGAGTAAACAGGGAAAAAGAGATTTTAGACCGAACATTCATTTTACACCGGAGAAAAACTGGAACAACGATCCAAATGGACTGATTTATATCGATGGTATCTGGCACCTGTATTATCAGCACAATCCAAATGACGTTGTATGGGGACCGATGCACTGGGGTCATGCAGTATCGAAAGACCTGATTCACTGGGAGCATCTGCCGATCGCATTGTACCCGGATGAGATCGGAACGATGTACTCCGGAAGTATGGCATACGATGAAAATAACACAAGCGGATTTGCGAAATACGGTGAGAAGCCGATGGTGGCTGTCTACACGGCACACAATATGGAAACAGGCCTGGAGCAGCAGTGTATTGCATACAGTCTGGATCAGGGAAAGCATTTTGAAAAATATTATGGCAACCCGGTGATCAAAAACCCGGGCGCACCGGATTTCCGCGATCCGCGCGTCTTCTGGAATGATAAAAAGGACTGTTGGAGCCTTGTTCTGGCATCCGGCGACCATGCAGAGTTTTACGCATCCCAGGATCTGAAAAACTGGAAGAAAACAGGCGAGTTCGGTGTCGGCGTCAATAAAGTACCGACCGTATGGGAATGTACTGATCTGATCCGTGTTAAAACAGGAAATGAATTTGACGGATTCAAATGGATTCTGATAGTCAGCATGATACATCCGGGAACCGAAGGCCGTGCCAATATACAGTATTTCGTCGGCGATTTTGATGGAGATACCTTCCAGTGCACCGAGATCACAGACGAGCCGCTGTGGATTGATTTCGGATTCGACAACTATGCCGGCGTAACGTATGGAAACTACGACCGCCCGGTTTACCTTGGATGGGGCGTTAATCCGCTCTACGCGAACTTTGTTCCGACCGGTGAGTATTCCGGTCTGATGACACTGCCAAGAGAACTTTCACTTTGTGAGACCGATGAGGGCTACCGCCTGAAAACAAAACCGTTCGGGATCGATGAGTACCGTGCGGGTGCCTTCCCGATCGGAAATCAGAAGCCGCTGCTGACCGAGAGCTTTGGACTTCTCGTGCAGGGCAATTTTGGAAGAATTGCACTGAAAAACAGCAGAGGTGAGGAAGTAGTCATCGAAGTGACGGTGGACAGCATCACGGTGGACCGCTCTAAGAGCGGCGACCTTAGTTACTTTGAGGATGTAGATCCGAAGCTCTTCAAAAAAGAGGATCTGCTGGTATCTACAACAAAAACGTTACATGCGCGGAAATGTCAACATGGAGATTATTTTTGACGTTTCCTATCTGGAGATTTATGCAGATGGTGGTCTGGAGACCGCTTCTGTATGTGTTTACCCGGATGCTCCGTATCAGGTGGTTTCCACAGACGGAGATCTGGAAGTGAAAATGTACACCATTAAAAAATAGGGGATATGTTTATTTTGGGAGGTTTTACAAAAATGATGAAAAAAAGAGATTACAGACCGAAAATCCATTTTTCGCCGGAAAAAGGCTGGATGAATGATCCGAATGGCATGGTTTATGTAGATGGCGTGTACCACTTCTTTTATCAGAAGTACCCGTATGATACCAGCTGGGGACCGATGCACTGGGGCCATGCAACATCACGCGACCTGATTCACTGGGAGCATCAGCCGATCGCACTTTATCCGGATGAACTGGGATTTATCTTTTCGGGAAGTGCTGTGTATGATACGCAGAATTCTTCTGAGTATGGTACCAATGAAAACCCGCCGATCATTGCTATTTATACCAGCCATCACAAGGACGGTTTGGAACAGCAGAGTATTGCATACAGCAATGATAAGGGCCGGCATTTTGAAAAGTCATATCTGAATCCGGTCATCAAAAACCCGGGAATTTCCGATTTCCGTGACCCGAAAGCGTTCTGGAATCCGGTCAGAAGATGCTGGAGTCTTGTTCTTGCAGCGCAGGACCGTGTCTTCTTCTACGCATCCCAGGATATGAAAAACTGGGAGAAAACAGGAGAATTCGGACCGGAAGGAAATCATGTGAAGGGTGTGTGGGAATGCCCGGATCTGTTCCCGATTGAGTATAAGGGGAAAAATGTATGGGTTCTTGTTGTCAGCATGACAAAAGCCTCCGAGGACGACCACTGCAAAATGCAGTATTTCCTGGGTGATTTCGATGGAGAAAAATTCCTCTGCACCTATCCATCCGATGAGCCAAGATGGCTGGATGAAGGCTTCGACAACTATGCAGCCGTTACATTCCAGAATGCGAAAGATGTTCTGCTGATGGGATGGGGTATGAACTGGCAGTATGCAGCACAGACTCCGACAGAAGAGTACTGTGGCCAGGCAACCCTGGCGAGAAAGCTGTCCCTGACAGAAGTAGATGGTGCGCTGACCCTCGTGGCTGCTCCGGCCGGACTGGAAAAATTTCGCCACAGCAGCTATCCGATCGAGAACCACACAACGATTCGCACAGAGACCTTTGGATTGAAGGTTTCCGGAAAAGGAGATGCGAAAATCTGTCTGAAAAACTCAGTGGGACAGAAATTGAAGATTTATGTAACTGACACCAAAATCACGGTTGACCGTACCATGGCGGGCTACAAAGAATTCAGTGAGCACTTCATGACGGAAAAATATTCCATCAGCACCGCAGCGAGAAAGAAAGACGGAGCATGGAATCTGGAGCTTGTTTTTGATGTTTCCATTCTGGAACTGTTTGCTGAGGATGGCGTAGATGCTATTTCCACAGTGGTTTATCCGGAGACACCGTACGACCGTGTAAGCTGGAAGGGCGATCTTTCCGTTGAACTTTACGAAATTGATGCATAAGGGCTGAAAGAAAGGGGAAAAGCAAAATGGGATACTTTAAAGATGTGACACCGGAATCAGCTGGAATCAGCTCCAAAGGAATTTTGAATTTTCTCGACCGGATGGAAGAAAGCCAGATTGAGCTGCATAGCTTTATGGTGATCCGCCATGGACAGTGTGCAGCGAAGGGCTGGTGGAAGCCGTATGATGAAAAATTCCGTCATCCACTGTATTCGTTCAGCAAATCGTTGACAGCAACGGCGATTGGTTTTGCCGAGCAGGAGGGAATCTTATCGCTGGATGAGAAGATTGTCGATATCTTTCCGGATCTGCTGCCGGAAAATCCATCCGAAAATCTCAAAAAAATCACGCTGCATCACCTGCTGATTATGGGCTGCGGTCACGAGACGGAGATTATGGACAATTCCGAAAACTGGATTTCCACATTCCTTCATCATCCGGTGCTCCATGAGCCTGGAACATTTTATAAATACAATACAGCCGGAACCAACATGCTGGCGGCCGTTCTGCGGAAAAAACGGGACAGAATGTCACAGAGTTTCTGAAATCCCGTCTGCTGGAGCCGCTTGGCATCACATCCCTTACCTGTGCACTGCTCGGAGACGGAACAGAGCTTGGCGGAGGCGGTATGAAGATGGTGACGGAGGATATGGCAAAATTTGACGTATTTTCTGTCCAGACAGGGTGAGTGGGAAGGAAAGCAGCTGCTTCGAAAAGACTGGTTTGAACGCGCCTGCCGCAAGCAGATTGAGACGGAGGGCGATTCGGAAGGCCACGTAAAAGACTGGGCGCAGGGCTACGGCTATCAGTGCTGGATGTGCGTTATCCGGGCTCCTTCCGCGCAGATGGTGCGTACGGTCAGTTCGGCGTTGTGTTCCCGGATCTCGATCTGATTGTGATCCTGACAACAGCAACAGAACAGACACAGGAGGAGTTGAGCGCACTGCAGGAAGAACTGATCCCGTATGTGAAGAAGGAAGCAGGAGAGCTGCCGCCGTCCCCGCTTGCCGGTGCGGTAAAGAGCGTACCGCACAGCTGGCACTGCAGCCGCGCAGAGGAACGAGAAATCCGTTTATGGAAGAAAAGGTAAGTAAGCATGTTTATGTATCTGTTCCGCTGATGGACAACCAGCAGCTGCCGGATTCTGCAGAAATTCTGATCGGCGGAAGCGGCCTGTTTTCGCTGGAGACAAGTCCGATTCAGGAGATGCGATTCGCTTTTGGCTGCGATAAGATGTACTGGAAAGTACAAGAAGGCGGGAAAGAAAAGGAATTTGTCCTCTCCATGCGCCGGGATTTCGCCTATAGTGAAGCGGATGGCCATATTTATGCTGGTTCTGCTGCATGGCGTACGCTAAATACGCTACGAGATGGAGATTCGGCGGATGGACGGTTTGAGTGGTGGCCGCATGATCGTCAGATTCCAGGAGGAAAATCTTCTGCTGGAGGCAGAGGATACGCTGATTAGTGTCGGTGGACTCGGTATTTCACCACGTCAGGCACTGACTGTATTTGGAATAAAAAAAGATTAAACAGGTCGAAAGAGAGAAAAACCGGCGGAATTTTCCGTCGGTTTTTCCATAACAGTGTGAAAATCCTGTAAAAAAAAGAAAAACGATATGCAAAGCCGAACGGAAGAATTGCCAAGTCTCTCTGAACATGGTAAACTTTTACCTATATTGGAAAAGAATCGACACAAAATATCGAGATACAGGAGGCTCTATGTCAGTTTTTTCAGATTTATTATCCGAATATATCACCATGAAGGATGTCGGGGTTTACCCGCTTTCACAGTTCTGCGGACTCGATCGTTCTTTCATGTATAAGATCATCAATGGAAAACGAAATCCGTCCGGGGAGGATGTTGTGCGGAAGATGGCACAGTTCATGCAGCTGACGCCACGGGAAAAAACAGATTTCATGGATGCATTTTACATTACCCAGATGGGTGAAGAGGTTTATTACCGGCGCAAATCGGTCGGAGAACTGATTGAAACGTTCAGCCACCGCGAGGGGAAAAAGGAATATATCTTCCATGAGGCGGAGATTGCAAAACTGGAATTGAACGGGGGGAGAGGAGAGATTCCCTTTCGGGGCGCAGTACATGTGCGGCATGCAATTTTGCAGCTGTTTTTCGGTGAAGCTGTAAAAGAAGACGGAAAAATTTCCGTTCTGGTCCAGCCGGACTTCGATTTTGCCATGGAACTTCTGCAGGTATTCGGGAAACAGAAACCGAATTTGACGATTCAACATCTGTTCTGCATGAACAACAACGAGAAGATGGTTTCGATGCGGAAAAATTACAATCTGAGCTGTCTGCAGAAGATTCTGCCGATCTGTGCCTGTGGCTGTGATTACCGTGCCTGGTACTACTATGACAATGTGGCGGCGCGGCTGAATGAGTTCCGTCTGTTCCCATATCTCATTCTGACGGAACACTGTGCGCTTGCATTCAGTGCCGATTACCAGAATGCAATTCTGTTCCGGGAGGAAACGACGCTGCGGATGATGCGTGAGATGTTTGAAGGCTATTTAAAACAGTCGGAGCCGTTGTTTGAACGTCTTGACACGGTACAGTCCCAGCTTGGCTATACGGAAACACTGATTCGTCGCTTTATCGCATCAGATTCCCCGCGGTATTTCTTCCAGAGAATGCCGTGTCTTTCCGGCCTTCTGACAGCAGAAATGCTGGAGCGCATCTCGTAAAAGAAATGCCGGGGCGTGAGCAGATGATACGGGCGGTTGCACAGTACGCAAAGGTGATGCAGACACAGGTGCTGGATAAAAAAACGACGATGTTTTTCTCGGAGGATGGCATCAAAAGTTCCTGGAAACGGGGCGCGTGGATGAGTATCCAAAAGAGTGCTATTCTCCGCTGGACTTTGACGAGCGTATCGCCCTGATCCGACGCTTTCTGGCGCTGCGGGATCGCGCAAATCTTCGTATGATCCGGGAAACGAAAGAGAGAGCAGAGCATGCGCTGAATATTTCGGTCAATGCAAACGAGGGCTATCTTCTGTTCCAGACGCGGACAGAGCGGCTGATTTACCTCGGTATCCGGGAGCCAAGCGTTCTTATGGCATTCTACGATTACCTGGAATCCATGAGGCCGGAAGAACTCTGCACGGAAGAGGAGATGCTGGAACGTGTCGAAGCCATTCTGCATGAATTTGTGGCTTGTCATTCCAGAGAAGGTTCGATATAATAGAAAAAAGGATATTTCCAAACCGGTCATCTCGGGTGAGTTCCGGTGTGTGTCTGCTGAAAAGAAGGCTGGACACACACCGGGCGGAAACCTGTGGATGACCGGTTTTGACTGTACGAAAAAGAAATGGGGGTTTTTACGAATGAGTGCAGAAAGTAAGACAAGAATGACGGAGGGCAGCATTTCGAAAAAGATGATTCTGTTTGCGATTCCGCTGTTTCTTGGCAATCTGTTCCAGCAGTTGTACAACACGGCTGACTCACTGATTGTAGGAAATTTTCTGGGAAGCAATGCGCTGGCAGCGGTCAGCTCTTCGGGCAATCTGATCTTTCTGATGGTTGGTTTTATTAACGGTATCGCAATGGGCGCCGGTGTCGTGATTGCAAGGTATTACGGAGCGAAAAACCGGGAAGATCTGCAGAAAGCGATCCATACGACCGTGGCGTTCGGCCTGGCGGCCGGTGCAGCGCTGACTGTGCTTGGCATGTATCTGGCGCCGAAAATCCTTGTGCTGATGGGAACACCGTCCGATGTCCTGCCGCAGTCCGTCGAATATTTCCGTACCTATTTTGCAGGATCTCTTGGTTTTATCATGTATAACATTTTCGTCGGCATCCTGCAGTCCGTTGGCGACAGCCGTCACCCGCTGATCTATCTGATCGTGTCATCGTGCATCAATGTTGCGCTCGATCTGCTTTTTATCGGCGGCCTTGGCCTTGGGTCGGTGCGGCAGCGCTTGCAACGGTCATTTCCCAGTTCACAAGCGCGATTCTCTGCATGATCCATCTGCTGCGGACGAAGGAAGAGTATCGTCTTCATATCCGCAAAATCCGTTTCGACGGCCGGGCGCTTGGCGAGATTATCCGCAACGGTGTGCCGTCCGGTTTCCAGAACTCGGTTATTTCGATCGCAAACGTTTTCGTGCAGACGAACATCAATGCATTCGGGAAAATGGCGATGGCAGGCTGCGGTTCATATGCAAAAATCGAGGGTTTTGCATTCCTTCCGGTTACATGCTTTACGATGGCATTAACGACGTTTGTCAGCCAGAATCTCGGTGCAAAACAGTATGACCGGGCGAAAAAAGGAGCGCGGTTTGGCATTCTCTGTTCCATTACCATCGCCGAGCTGATCGGGTTTGTGATCTATGCGGCCGCACCGACTTTGATTGCGGCGTTTAACAGCGATCCGGCCGTTGTCCATTACGGCGTGATGCAGGCGAGAACGATTGCACTGTTTTATTTTCTGCTGGCGTTTTCTCATTGCATCGCGGCTGTGCTCCGCGGTTCCGGGCACGCCGCGGTTCCCATGGTTGTCATGCTCTGCGTCTGGTGCCTGTTCCGCGTCAGCTACATTACCGTGACGGTCCGGCTGATCCCGGATATCCGCGTGATTTTCTGGGCTTACCCGCTGACCTGGAGTATCAGTTCTGTCATTTTCCTGTATCTGTTTTTGAAAGGAAAATGGGTATACGGTTTTGAAAAAGGAGGAAAACAAAGATGAACGCAGAATCGACGAGAGAAGCGCTTGATGTGGCATCGCTGGCGGGAGACATCCTGCTGGCGAGCGGCGCGGAAATCTTCCGTGTGGAGGAGACGATCGACCGCATTGCGCGGGCGTATGGCGTCAACTCCAGCGATGCGTTTGTGTTGAGCAGTGGTATTTTCCTGACAGCTGAGAGCGGAAAAAAGCAGGAATTTGCCCGCGTGCGTCACATTCCGCTGTCGGCGGCGCGGCTCGACAAGGTAACGGCAGTCAACCAGCTCTCCCGTGAAATCGAGGAGGGTCTGCACATGCCGAAGGAGGCGAAGGCCTGGCTGCTCGATATTCAGCGGATGCCGGACAAACCAAGATGGCACCAGGTGCTTGCATCCGGTGTCGGAAGCGCCTGCTTCTGTTTTCTGTTCGGCGGCGATGTGGTGGACAGCATGGTAGCGTTTCTGTCGGGCTTTGTTCTGTATTTCTATCTGCTGTACCTGCTGCGTGGCAGAATGTCAAAGATTGCGACGAATATTTCCGGCGGCGCGCTTGTCACGCTGATTGCCGTTTTTCTGTATCAGGCGGGGATCGGCCATCATCTGGACAAGGTTATCATCGGTTCGATTATTCCGCTGGTGCCCGGTGTCAATTTCACGAACGCCATCCGTGATATCGCGGATCAGGACTACATCGCGGGCTCGGTGCGGATGCTCGATGCACTGCTTGTGACGTTCTGCATTGCGCTCGGCGTCGGACTGATTATCACAGGATATCATCAACTGGCGGGAGGGCTGCAGCTATGAGTGATACCATTCGTTTAATTGCGGAATTTTTTGCAGCCTGCGTCGGAACGATTGCGTTTGCGCTGCTGTTCCAGGTGCCGCGGAAATACTACCTGTACTGCGGACTGGCAGGTGCCTGCGGCTGGATCTGCTATAAACTGATCCTTCCGCATGCGACAGAGCCGGTGTCCATCTTTTTTGCAACGGTGCTCGTCATCCTTCTGTCGCGCAGCTTTGCGGTGTACAAGCGCTGCCCGGTAACGGTATTTCTGATTGCGGGTATTTTCCCGCTGGTGCCGGGAAGCGGCATCTACTGGACTGCTTTTTACGTGGTAACCAATGATCTGGAGCGCGCCGGTGCAAGAGGATTTCTGACACTGAAGGATGCAGTTGCGATTGTGCTTGGCATTCTTCCTTGTTTTTGAGTTTCCGCAGAGCTGGTTCCGTAAGGTGTTGACAGACAAAAGCAAATAACCTATTATTGTAGTAGAGATTATAAACAAGGAGGAAGGAAAACAAATGGCATTAAATCAGTTTTCCAGAACACAGCTTCTGCTCGGACAGGAGAGCATGGATCTTCTGGCGAATGCAACCGTTGCCGTTTTCGGTATCGGCGGCGTGGGCGGCTATACCGTGGAGGCGCTGGCAAGAAGCGGTGTCGGCCATTTTGTGCTGGTAGACGATGATAAGGTCTGCCTCACCAACATCAACCGTCAGATTATTGCGACGAGAAGCAGTGTCGGAAAATATAAAGTAGACGTAATGAAAGAACGCATTCTGGATATCAATCCGAAAGCGGAGGTAGAGGTATACAAATGCTTTTATCTGCCGGAAAATGCGGACGATTTTGATTTTTCGAAGTATTCATACGTGGTGGATGCTGTTGATACCGTGACAGCGAAGATTGAGATTATCATGCGCGCAAAGCGTGCAATGTGCCGGTCATCAGCTGCATGGGAGCTGGAAACAAGCTGGACCCGACGAAGTTCCGCGTGGCGGATATCTATAAAACGAACATGTGTCCGCTGGCAAAGGTCATGCGGCGTGAGATGAAAAAACGCGGCGTGAAGAAACTGAAAGTGGTCTATTCAGAGGAAAAATCCCTCCGTCCGCTTGAGGATATGAGCATCAGCTGCCGGACAAATTGTATTTGTCCTCCGGGAGCTGCAAGAAAATGCACGGAGCGGCGTGATATCCCGGGCAGCGTAGCGTTTGTGCCGTCCGTAGCAGGACTGATTCTGGCGGGAGAGGTCATCAAAGATCTTTCCGGTGTCAGAGAGAGACGGCAGCTGCAGTAAAAAATAAGAAATAAAAGGGACGAAGCCCCGGAAAAGCAGTTGTGCTTTCCGGGCTCGCCTTGTGTTTATGGAGATTTGAAATTTGAAAAATTACATTACGGCAACAACATCATATTCGGTGCAGCTTCGGTGAGCGGAATCAGATTTCCTTCTACTGCGGTTCCGTTTACCGTGAGGGAAGAAATACCTTTCTCCCTGTGCTCCGGATTCTGGAAGGTGATGTTATACCATGCACCGCGGAAGTATCTGCGGATCTTGAACTCTTCCATATCGGACGGAATACACGGATTTAAGGAAAGTCCGTCGTAATCCGGCTGAATGCCGAGTATGTATTGGGAAACATTGACAAAAGTCCATGCGGCAGTACCGGTCAGCAGGAGTTCTTTGCCTCACCGAAGTGGGCAGCGTCTTTTCCGGCGATCATCTGGGAGTATACGTACGGCTCAGTACGATGGATTTCACTGATGTCCTCGATATAAGCCGGGCAGATCTTACGGTACAGGTCAAAGGCGCGGTTGCCGTGACCTACCACCGTTTCGGCGATGGAAATCCATGGGTTGTTGTGACAGAAGATACCGGCATTTTCTTTGTATCCCGGCGGATAGGAGGAAACTTCACCAAGATTCAGGTAATATTTGGTGTAAGCCGGCTGCAGAAGAACGACACCGTACTTGGTTTCCAGAATATTTTTTACGGAAGTCAGAGCCTTTTCGGCCAGACCCTCTTTTACGCCGATTTCGGCAAGAACGCAGAAGCCTGTGGCTCGATGAAAATCTTGCCTTCCTCACACTCTTTTGATCCGACTTTTTCGCCGGCAGCGTCATACGCACGCAGGAACCATTCGCCGTCCCAGCCTGCATCAAGGACTGCCTGGTAAACTTTTTCGACTTCTTTTTCTGCGTAAACAGCTTCTTCCTCATTGCCTCTGCGGCGGCAGATGGCTGCGTACTCTTTGCCGTATTTTACGAACATAGCGGCGATGAAAATGGACTCAGCAACCGGTCCCTCGGAAAGGTCCGTCGTCGTCGTGGAACGGTTCGCCCGGCTCTCGGCAGAGAAGCAGTTCAGGTTCAGACAGTCATTCCAGTCAGCACGGCCGATCAGCGGCAGTTTGTGCGGTCCGAGATGGGTTACGGTAAAGTCGAAGGAACGTTTCAGGTGCTCCATCAGAGGCTGTGCCTTGGTGGAATCGTTGTCGAAATCAACCTGCTCATCGAGAATGGAGAAATCTCCGGTCTCTTTGATGTAGGCGGCGCATCCGGCAATCAGCCAGAGCGGGTCATCGTTGAAGCCGCTTCCGATATCCATGTTTCCTTTCTTGGTCAGCGGCTGATACTGGTGATATGCGCTTCCGTCTTCAAACTGGGTAGCGGCAATATCGAGCAGACGCTCTCTTGCGCGATCCGGGATCAGTGAACGAAGCCGAGCAGATCCTGGCAGGAGTCACGGAAGCCCATGCCGCGGCCGGTGCCGGACTCAAAGTAGGATGCGGAACGGGACATGTTGAAGGTAACCATACACTGATACT
>ENA-OQIY01000014-OQIY01000014.1-human-gut-metagenome-genome-assembly--contig:-NODE-14-length-15772-cov-0.783701_pt1 | contig 15772 bp, 17 predicted proteins | sample MGYA00242592_ERZ504757 | MGnify/ENA primary metagenome ERZ504757 (study PRJEB26092, sample SAMD00036366) | human gut metagenome | host: Homo sapiens | study: EMG produced TPA metagenomics assembly of... | reverse complement strand
GTACGTTTTGGCCGTGAAATTGAAGCGTTGCTCGGATCTTCTGCAAGATATGCAACCGCAAATATAAATGCGTTCAGCCAGCTGGCATGGACTGCAGATGATATTGAAGTATTAACAGAGCAGTGGCGTCAAACGGTAGGAATTCGTGAAATCCCTGGCGGATACTATACGGGACGGCATATAACAAATGCGGTTCGAAAGGTTATTAATGACCAGGAAGATCCGAGAGAGACAATTATTGATTATACCATTACCATTAATGAAGAAATTGCCAAGAAACGTTCAGAGTTTGGTCTGCGTTGGAATAGGAGGTAAGTAAGAAATGAAAGAATATATCCGCAGATATTTCATGTTGCGCAGGCATAATATGAAGGTTGCGATAAAAAAGGCCAAAATGAGTAAAATGTGTTATGCGTTTCTGGCGCCGTATGCAATAATATTTGCCTTGTTTTACATATTGCCGGTTATAACCTCTATTTTTTACAGTTTTACTTATTACAACATTCTGGAATCTCCCAAGTTTGTCGGGCTGCAGAATTATATCAACTTAATTTTACAGGATGATGTATTTCTGATCGGTGTAAAAAATACGTTTGTCATTGCTGTTATCACAGGACCGTTGGGCTATATCGCCTCTTTCCTGTTTGCATGGCTGATCAACGAATTGCACGATGGGTTCGAACGATTGCTGTTGTTGTGTTCTATGCTCCTTCCATTGCGGGCAACGCGTACGTTATTTTTTCTATCTTCTTCAGAGGCGACGCATACGGATATGTAAATGCAGCTTTGATGAATATGGGTATTATTAATTCGCCGATCCTCTGGCTGACGGATCCGGATTACATGCTTCCGATTTGTATGCTGGTTATTTTTATGGATGAGTTTGGGTACCGGCTTCCTTTCCTTTGTAGCAGGTCTGCAGGGGGTTGACCGTGCTCAGTATGAAGCAGGTTATGTGGACGGTATTCGAAATCGTTGGCAGGAATTATGGTACATCACACTGCCGAATATGAAACCGATGTTGTTATTTGGCGCGGTAATGTCCATTACTCAGTCCTTGGTGTTTGCGATGTAACCATGGCGCTTTGCGGCTATCCGAGTACAGATTATGCAGCGCGAACAGTTGTCACCCATTTGTTTGACTACGGCTATTCCCGATTTGAAATGGGTTATGCATCTGCAATTGCAACTTTGTTGTTTTTGATTATGATTTTGTGTAATAAGGCAATTCAAAGCATGTTAAGAAGAGTGGGAACCTGATATGAAGAAACAGAAAAAAAGAAGCAAATGTGACAAAAAAGAATTTAGTAAAATTAAAAAAGAAGACAGCCGAATCGTTCCAGGATTGGAGATTTTATCATCTACTTCTTTTTGATACTGGTAGCATTAATGATGGTATTTCCATTAGTGTTTGCTATTAACAATGCATTGAAGCCGCTGGATGAGTTGTTTATGTTTCCGCCAAAGGTTTTTGCTCAGAATCCTACACTGGATAACTTTTCAGATTTATTTGTAACCATGGGAAAGAGTTGGGTTACATTTCCCAGATATGTGTTCAATACGGTATTTATTACGGTTGTAGGTACAGCGGGACACCTGATCCTGCATCCATGGCTGCCTTCGTGTTGGCGAAGTATGACTTTCCCGGGGGAAAGACCTTTTTCAAACTCGTTACAGTCGCGTTGATGTTCAGTGGTTATATAACGGCAATTCCCAACTATTTGATCATCAACGAATTGGGATGGATTGATACATACTGGGCAATTATTATTCCGGCGTTTGCGTCTCCCATGGGATTGTTTCTTATGAAACAGTTTATGGAAGGATTACCAATGTCTCTGATCGAGGCGGCCAAGATTGATGGTGCAAATGAGTGGAAGGTATTTATCAGTATCGTAATGCCGAATGTAAAACCGGCGTGGCTGACAATGATTATTTTCTCTGTACAGGGACTTTGGAATAATCAGGCGGCGACTTTCATTTATTCCGAGGAGAAAAAAACCCTGGTCTATGCTTTGCAGCAGATTCAGAGCGGTGGTATTGCAAGAACCGGTCAGGCAGCGGCAGTTACGGTAGTAGTTATGGCAGTACCGATCCTTATTTTCATATTGTCAGAAAGTCAGATCCTGGAGACAATGGCAAGTTCCGGTTTGAAAGATTAAGGAGGTTGGTGCAGGTTATGAAAAAAACAATGAAAAGACTTAGCGCACTGCTGATCGGTATGATGATACACTAGCTCCGCTATGGCAGTTTATGCAGATGAGGGTTATACGTACAACTATGATTACTGGGGAGATATACAGTATTCTCCGGATGCATATGAAGTGTCTGGTGTATATTCAGCCGTAGATTTTGGTCTGGAGACAGGATTGAAAACCCCATCCGGTTTGTTTGTGTATGAAGATATGATTTATATCTGCGATACCGGTAATAACAGAATTCTGGAAATTCAAAGAACCGGCTCCCAGACTCTGGAATTGATTCGTGTGATTGACAGCTTTAAGGGCGGTGAGGGACCGGAAACCTTTTCCTCTCCGCAGGATGTGGCGGTTACAGATGATGGTTACATATTTATTGCTGACACGAATAATAGCCGGATATTGAAGCTGGATATGGATCTGAATTACGTCATGGAATTTACAAAGCCTGTGGATACTACTTTTGACCAGGATTTAAGTTTCCTGCCTTACAAGCTTGCGATCGATACTGCGGGCCGTGTATATTGTGTGGCAACCAATGTGAATAAGGGCTTGATCAAATTCGAAGCAGACGGGGAATTTTCCGGTTTTATAGGAGCTACGGAAGTCACCTATGATTGGACGGATTACATCTGGAAGCGCTTTGCTACACAGGCACAGAGAGAACAGATGGAATCTTTTGTACCAACCGAATACGACAACATTTATATGGATTATGAAGGATTTATTTATGCATGTACGACTCATGTTACAAAGTCAACATTGGAGGATGGGACTGCAGATCCAATTCGCCGCCTGAATATGATGGGAAGCGATATTCTGATCCGAAATGGTGAATGGCATATTATTGGTGATATCTATTGGGGGGAGTGGCGGCGGATATTCCGGTCCTTCTTTGATCACAGATATCACAGCGTTTGATAATGATGTATAGTGTGGGATTAGATAAAGTAAGAGGCCGTTTATTTGCTTATGACGATCAGGGGCGTATGTTGTTTGCGTTCGGCGGAAACGGTAATATGGACGGGTATTTCAAACTTCCAAGCGCCATTGATCATATGGGATATGATTTACTGGTCTTGGATCAACAGGACAACAGTCTGGCGATATTTACACCTACGGAATTTGGTAAGTATATTTATCAGGCGATCGATCAGTTTCAGGCAGGTGAGTATGCTGAGTCCGGTGACAGCTGGCAGAAAGTTCTGGAGTTGAATGGTAACTATGATCGTGCATACATCGGTATCGGACGTTCTCTGCTTCGCCAGGAAGAATATGAAGAAGCATTGGATTATTTCAGACTGAAATGGGACGATGAAAACTATTCAAAGGCATTTAAGCAGTATCGTAAGGAATGGGTAGAAGAGCATATCGGTGTTATTTTTATCATAGTATTCGCAGTGCTTTGTATCCCGTTATTGGTGGGTAAAATAAAAGCGATCAAGCATGAAATTGATCAGGCAGATATCTTTAGAGATTATAAGCAATAGGATATGAAAAACAGAACGGAGGCAGGCATGTTAGCTTCACTGAAAAAAAAGGAAACGTATGAACATTATTTGGAAACATTGAAGTTTGCCCTATATTGCATTACACATCCGTTGGATGGATTTTGGGATTTGACTCATGAAAAGAGAGGATCCATAGCAGCGGCAAATACCATATTGCTTTTAACATTGCTTGCTAATCTATTTAAGTTGCAGTATACAAGTTTCCTGTTTAATCAGGTATATTGGCCGGAGGAAAATCTGCTGATCCATATAGCGAGTATCGTTTTTCCTCTTGCTCTCTGGTGTGTGGGAAACTGGGCATTGACAACGTTGTTTAATGGTAAGGGACGTCTGAATCAGATATATATGGCAACTTGTTATGCATTAACGCCATATCCGCTCATTCAATTTCCACTGATTATTTTAAGCAATATGGTAACTGTGGATGAAGGTGCGTTCTACACGGTACTGAGCGGATTATCAATTGTATGGGCAGCCTTGCTGATTATATCAGCCATGATGCAGATCCATGAATATTCGGTGAGTAAAACAGTGCTTTTTACCATAGCAACCATCTTTGCAATGCTTGTAATGGTTTTTATTCTGTTGATTTTTTTCAGTATGATTAGCCAGGGCGTGTCATATTTCATATCTTTGATACGTGAGATTCTATTCAGAATGTAGCAGGTTGGAGGAAGAAGAGACATGAAGAAAGAAAAATCAGTTAGAAAGGCAGAATTTCAGGCTGCGCTTTTCAGGCAGTTAAAGAGTCTGATCGTTCCGTTCATTATCCTTGCTATTATCCTGATAGGTGTTTTGGTCATCAGTTTTTCGCAGGGAGAAGCAGAACCGGAAGAGGTTGTCAGAGTAAACGGATATGAAGGGGAGGAAACGGAGATTACTCTGGAAAATGATAAATTGCTGTTTTCCATGAATTCTCTTACTACTCAGTTTTCTGTTACGATGAAAGAGACCGGAGAAACATGGACTTCCAATCCGGAGGGAGCTGCAGAAGACAGTGCGGCCCTTGAGATTGAAAAAAATAAACTGCAGTCCACAGTGCTTTTAACTTATAGCACTCAGAATGGTGTAGATGCCCTTCTTGATAACTATGAATACAGTATTGCAAAGGTATTTATGAGATTGAAACCGGCGATGGCTATATCAAGGTGAATTATTCTATCGGTGATCTGGAACAGGAATATGTGGTTCCTCTTGTTATGGAAGAGGATCGTATGGAAGAATATTTGAGCAAAATGGGGCAGAGAGAAAGCCTTATGATTGGCGAATATTATAAGAAATTGGACATCAACGATCTTAGCAAGAGTGATAAGGCTGCAAAAGATGAATTGACAGCACGTTATCCATCGATGGAGACTACGGTGATCTATGTCCTGCGTGATAATGTAAAAGCCAGTATCAAACAAAACTGCAGCAGTATTTTGAAGAAGCTGGGTATACCTATGAAGAGTATGTGGAAGACAAGGAAAAAGACAAGCAGGAAAAAGTCTCAGAAAAATCGGTATTTAATGTAAGTGTGATTTACCGTTTGGACGGAGATGATCTGATCGTGGAGGTCCCATTTGACGATCTGGAATATAAAGAGGATTATCCCATCTATTATTTGAGCGTGCTTCCTTATTTTGGAGCGTCCGGAACAACAGATGAAGGTTTCTTATTTGTGCCCGAAGGCGGTGGCGCACTGATCGAATTTAATAACGGTAAGACCAGCCAAAACAGTTATTATTCAAATGTATATGGCTGGGATATGGGACAGGACAGAGACGCCGTTGTTCATGATACGCGAACCTATTTCAATGTTTTTGGCGAGTCGAAAAATGATTCCTCTTTTATCTGTATGCTTGAAGATGGGGTGCCGTATGCATCCATTCAGGCGGATATCAGTGGAAGAAGCCACAGTTACAATTATGTGAATGCAGTATATTCTGTATTGCACAGGGAACAGTACGATGTTTCAGACAGAAGTACGCAGTCCATGTTCGTATACGAAGATGGAACTGCCGAGGGGGAAGGAATCGTACAGAGATACAGCTTTATTGATTCCGGGGACTATGTAGATATGGCGGAGGACTATCGCAGTTATCTGAAAGATAAGTATGGCGATTACCTTACGGTGAATGACGATACAGAAACTCCGGTAGCTTTAGAAATTATCGGAGCGGTAGATAAAGTCAAACAGGTATTTGGTGTTCCGGTGTCCAGTCCGTTGGAACTGACCACATACAAAGAAGCCCAGGAGATGGTGGAAGAACTTTATGGGGAAGGTTTAAGTAATATGTCTGTGAAGCTGTCCGGCTGGATGAATGGCGGAGTACAGCAGAAAATGCTGGATTCGGTGAATCTGATCTCTGATCTGGGAAGCAAAAAGGATTTGCAGAACATGATCGATTCAGCAGAAGAAAAGGGCATTGCCGTTTATCTCAATGGCATTACAAATTATGCGATGGACAGTGGTATCACGGATGGATTCTTTGTTTATACAGATGCAGCGAAATTTGTAAGCAAAGAGAGCGCGAAATTGAATGTGTATGACACAGTCACTTACGAAAAGGCAGAAGAAGACAGAGATCCGTTCTATCTGTTAAAGGCTGATCTGGTATATGAAATGATGGATAATCTGGCAGATGCCGCAAATGGTTATCACGCAGGTGTTTCTTTTAGTGATATAGGCTATGAATTATCCTCTGATTTTTACCAGAAAGATCCTACCAGCAGACAGATGGCAATGGAAGAGCAGGCAGAAAAGCTGAAGAGCCTTGATGATAATGGAACGGATATAATGATCAATATGGGCAATGATTATGCAGTTGCTTATGCGGATATGGTCACAAATATGGATCTGGAAGGTACCGAATATTCGATCATTGATAAGAAAATTCCATTTTATCAGCTGGCAATTCATGGCTATGTCAATTATACCGGAGAAGCGCTCAATTTGACACAGAATACACAGAACGAGCTTTTGAATTCTGCGGAGTATGGAGCCGGTTTAGCTTTTACTTTTATGAAAGAATCAGCATTTGAGTTACAGAATACGCTATATACAGAGTATTTTGGTGCAGATTATTCCGCATGGCATGATGAAATGCTGGAGATATATACTCGATACAATGAGGAATTGGGTCACACATTTAACCAGAAGATGGTGGGACATGAGTATGTAACGAGTGAACTGACTTGTACGATTTACGAGGACGGCACGAAGGTTTACGTAAATTACAGTTATGATGAGCTGCAGGCAGACGATGGAACTGTGGTTCCTGCAAGAGATTATGTTGTGGTTCGATAAACCGAAACAAGATTTATTGGAAGATTAGAAAGGATTTGACTAGAAGAAACAGAAGAAATTGAGGGGTCTTCAAAGGCGTAAGGCAATATCCGGATACTTGTTTATCATGCCGTTTATTCTTGGATTTTCAATGTTTATGGTAAAGCCTTTTTTTCAGTCGCTTTACATGAGCTTTTGTAATGTGGAAGTAGATTCGGGTGGTTTTAAAAATATTTTTGCAGGATTATCAAATTATATCAGAGCGTTTACTGTGGATCCGGAATTTAATCAGATGCTGGTAGAAGAAATTGGAAGCATGTGTATCAATGCACTGGCTGTTATGGTATTTAGTTTCTTTGTGGCAATGATCTTAAATGAGAAATTCAAGGGACGTGCTTTTGTAAGAGCAATCTTCTTCCTGCCTGTGATCCTTTCTTCCGGCGTTATACTCGGGGTGGAATCCAATAATGCATTATTGTCCAGTGTGCAGGATATGATCCAGGAAAATGGCTCCAGCAACAGTATTACGGTAGCCATTCAGGATATACTGATGACTTCCGGTATGGGTTCCAAAATCTTTGAGGTTGTCTTCGATATTGTGGATGGTATCTATGATGTAGCTATTGCTTCGGGTATTCAGATTATTATTTTCCTGTCAGGATTGCAGACAATTTCAGAAAGTATGTATGAAGCGGCTGCAATTGAAGGATGTACGAAATGGGAAAGTCTGTGGAAGATCACGTTCCAATGATCAGTTCTCTGTTTTGGTAAATTGGATTTATACCATCATAGATTTCTGTATGAGGCAGATAATGCGGTAATGGAAAAGATAAGTGATGAAATGATCGTTCAGATCAACTATGGATATTCATCGGCCCTGGCGTGGGTGTATTTCCTGATCGTTATGGTCATCATAGGCATAAGCTCACTCATTATCTCAAAGGGGGTTTACTACTATGAGTAAGAAGACAAAAACAGCATATCAAACAATAGGTTTCTGGGAAAGAAAATCGAAGATCTCAGGGGTATTTATTAAAAAAGACTGTGCGAAATATTGTCTATAAAATTGCAAGAGCAGCTTTGTTATTCGGTATGTGTTTTATGATCTTACAGCCTATACTGAATAAAATTTCTATCAGTTTTATGGCAGAGGAAGATTTGTATAATCCTATGATCATTGCGATACCGGAACATTTTACGAAAGCAAATTATGAACTGGCTGCACAGTTTATGTCCTATGGGACTTCGATCATAAACACGATTGTGGTCTCGCTGACAATAGCTGTTCTGCAGATCGCAGTATGTACACTGGTAGGTTATGGTTTTGCCAGATTTGATTTTCCGCTGAAGAAGTTCTGGTTCTTATGTGTTATGCTGGTCATTGTCGTACCGCCTCAGACTATTTCAACATCCTTATATCTGCATTTCAGATATTTTGATCTGTTTGGAATTATAGAGGCCGTGACAGGATCGAGTTTGAATTTGAGAGATTCGGTGTTGCCATATTATCTGATGAGTGCAGGTGTATGGGATTGAAAAACGGGTTGTACATATTTATGATTCGCCAGTACTTCCGCAATATTCCTAAGGAATTGGAAGAGGCGGCATACGTGGACGGATGCGGCACCTTGAAGACATTCGTAAGAATTATGCTTCCGGATGCCAAACCGATTTTAACATCCTGTTTCCTGTTTGCGTTCGTATGGCAGTGGACAGATAAATTTTATTCCAAGATGTTCCTGGGCAATATAAAACTTCTTTCAACGCAGTTAGCGATGATCGCGGACCGGCTGGATTTTTATATTGTAAATACCTTGGGAAATCCGGCAGGAGCATCTATCGGATATACAAACTGTATTACATCTACAGGTACTTTGATGGTAATTGTACCGTTGCTGATTTTATATCTCTTTGCACAGAAAGGTTTTGTGGAAAGCTTAAGCACTTCGGGTATTAAGATGTAAAACGCAAAGAACTATTTTGTATATTATTCCTGAAAGGAACTTGCTGTCCCAGAAAGTGCAGGTGAATGAAAAAGGAATCATATAAAGAAAAAAAGGAGGAAAAAAATGAAAAGCAGATTTGTAAAGAAATTAATCGCAGCATCGCTTGTAACTGCAATGTCAGTATCTATGGTTGCCTGCGGAGAGAACACCGATGATGCTCCTCAGAGCAGTACATCTTCGGAAGAGTCAGATGATTCTGAAAAGTATACGGTCATTACTGATGATGAAGGAAATCCTATTGATTTGGGAGGAATTGAAGTTGTCATCCGTGACTGGTGGACTCCAAGCGAAGAAGAAGAACCGAACAACGCTTATGAAGAGGCACGTCAAGAATATCGCGACTGGATTCAGGAAACGTATAACTTTACGATCAAAGAAATGGCTATTTCCGACTGGGGTTCAACTCCTGAAGATTTCTTAAATTATGCGACCAGCGGTGGAGATGAATATTATGTATTTGCGCTTCGCCCGGGCAGCGAATTAGTAGCTGCACTGAACAGCGGTTTAATGTATGACTTGTCTACGCTGGACTGTCTGGATTTCTCTGAAGAGAAATGGCAGGCAAACGGTGTTCATGAAGTGATGTCTAAGGGTGATGCGATTTATGGTATGAGAGGTATTGCTCCAGAACCGAAAGGCGGCATATACTTTAATAAGAGATTATTGGAGGAAGCCGGAATTACAGCAGATTCCATCTACGAATTACAGGAAAATGGAGAATGGACCTGGGATAAATTCGAAGAACTCTGTTCACAGGTTCAGGCGGATACCGATAACGATGGTGTGATTGACCGTTATGCAATGGTTAATTTTCGTTCCACCTTCTATAATGAAGCTGTTGCATCCAATTATGGCGATTACATCGCTATGGATGAAAATGGAAAATATTACAATGATCTGGAATCCAATGAGACGCTAGATGCATTAAACTGGGCTCTTAGAATGCTGGACACCTATGACTATCCGCAGCCTGAGGGAAGCGAATGGGATTACTGGGTAGAAGCATTCCAGAATGGCAAAGGCGCCTTTATCGCCGGTGAAGCTTATCAGGCAAGCGGTGACTGGGCGAACATGGAAGACGATTTCGGTTTTGTGTGCTTCCCGAAAGGACCTGCAGCAGATGACTATACCAACATCCGCAGCGACAACGTGTATGTAATCCCGGCTTGCTATGATGCCGAGAAAGCATGGAAGATTGCATTTGCTTATGATCTTTATACAGATCCGGTTCCTGGATATGAAGATTATAACGATGCGTTGTCAGGATATTATGATTCTTTCAGAGATACAGAGTCTGTTGACTTGACGATCACAAGATTGATGGAAAACGGAAGAGTCACCTACAATAATATGATCCCGAATCTGGATCTTGGTGCAGATTTACTCTGGGGTATCAGCAAAGATAATACTCCGGCACAGGCGGCTGAGGCAATCAGAAATACCTGGGCGTCTTATCTGGAAGAAGCAAATAAATAAATTGAAAGGGGGTGTTTCTGGGAGCCCCTTTTCTTGAAGTTAAGGAGAAATTTTCATGACAGTAATTGCAAAAAACCCTATTATGCCAGGATTTTATCCGGATCCTTCCATTTGTGCAGTGGGAGAAGATTATTATTTGATCAATTCAACGTTTGCTTATTTTCCCGGGCTTTCTCTCATGCACAGCAAAGACCTTGTACATTGGGAACAGATTGGCAATGTGATGGACAGAAAATCTCAATTGCCTTTGAAGAGGCAGGGCACTCCGCAGGATTGTTTGCGCCCACGATCCGGTATCATGAAGGCGTTTTTTATGTAATCTGTACGAATGTGTCTTATGGCGGCAATTATATCGTAACAGCATCAAATCCGGAAGGACCATGGTCTGAGCCATATTATATTGAGGGAGCAGACGGCATCGATCCAAGTCTGTTCTTTGATGAGGATGGAAAATGTTATTATATTGGTACTCATCCCAATCCGGAAGGCTGTAAATATGATGGTGACTGGTATATATGGATCCAGGAACTTGATGTAAAAACCATGAAACTGGTGGGTGAACACAAAAATGTGTGGAATGGCGCCATGAAAAATATCGTATGGCCGGAAGGTCCTCATCTGTATAAAAAAGGCGAGTATTACTATATCATGCACGCAGAAGGCGGTACAGGACCTGATCATGCGGTAACGGTTTGCAGAAGCAAAAATATCTGGGGACCTTATGAAAATAATTTCTGCAATCCTATTTTGACACATAGACATCTTGGGCGTGACTATCCTGTTAAATATGTAGGACATGCAGATCTGATTGAAACACCTGCAGGTGAGTGGTATATGACTATGCTGGCAGTAAGACCCAAGGAAGGGTATACCACGATGGGACGGGAAACATTCCTTGCGAAAGTGGTTTGGGAGAATGACTGGCCCGTTGTAAATCCAGGTGCAGGAATGTTGACAGATACCGTAGAGATCGAACTGCCGGAGTGGAGACCGGAAACGGATGTAAATTCCTACACATACAGAACAGGTGCTAAGACCTGTGTACCGGGAAGCAGCAGGGAATATGATTTTACCAATATGAAAGTTCTTGGAGATGAATTTTTGTTCCTTAGAAATCCGGAAGAAAATATGTATCAATTAACAGAAAAAGGTCTGAATCTGCATTTCAGATCCTGTTACACTGAAAGAGAAAGCGAGCCCGTCTTACATTGCCATCAGACAGCAACATCACAGGTGTAAAGTAGAAGCATGCTTGAAAACAGATGGTCTTACTTCGGCAAGAAGAGCCGGGATTGCAGTCGTACAGAGTGATGAATATCAGTTACGCGTTGAAGTAGGTGACAGCAAAGCGGACGTAATTCTGTGCGAAAAAGGAATGGATCAATGTGTTGGCTCCGCGGTTGTGGAAGACAAAGAAGTGGTGCTTTCTATTGCCATAGATGAGTTGAAAGCGACTGTGGGAATGAAAGACAGTAAGAGGGAGATTATTCTGGCAGAAGATGTGGATATTCGCGCATTATCAACAGAAGTAGCAGGCGGGTTTGTAGGATGTACAGCAGGTATCTATGCAGTGGCTGAAGGAGAAGAGGCAGATGGATATGCCATGTTTAAGAGCCTTTCTTATGAGGAAAGAGAAGGCAAGTGAATGTGGCAGTTATTTTGTGGTCGATGTACTCTGAGTCTTATATCGTAACAGACATCCGGGATATTTTTCTTTTTGGTGATCTGTTTTTTTAAAAAGGAGAAACAATTGTGAGTGATTTTTTTTAATTGGGATAATAAATTCATGACTGCAATGTCAAAGGCCAGCGATGCAATCCTTTTAGGTATTCTTTGGTATTGCATGCTCGTCTCCCGATCGTTACAGTTGGAGCATCGTCCGCTGCGTTTTACTATGCATATCACAAGGCAGTTCGGCAGAGAAGGGGATATGCCTGGAAAGAGTTTTTCAGCGCCTTTAAATCAAACTTTAAATCTGCTATCATCATTTGGCTTATTATTTTGGGCTGTATCTTGTGACCGGAATGGATTGTTATATTTTGTATACGTCATTGGAAACCATGGATCACGCATTGTTTTTGCTGCTGATGATCATGATCGTGATTGCCTTAATAACGATATGGGGAATCTACGTGTTTCCGTATCTGGCGCGTTTCGAAAATACTACGAAAGTGATCATAAAAAACAGTATAGCGGTTATGGTCATGAATAAATCATGGTCATTATTGCTTCTCGTGATTTTTGTGGCAGCGGCAGCGCTGTTTCTTCTGGTTCCGCCGGCTGCAATTTTTGTGCCAGCCTTTTACATGTGGGTGGATAACAAAATTTTAGAACGGATTTTCCGGAAATACATGAGAAAAGAAGATTTAGAAAAACAGATAGAATTGGACAGAGCAAAATCTGGTATGATTTAAGCGATAACTTTGATTTTGCAAATTCTATCGTTTCATTTAATTACTGTCAGGAAGGAGCAGATATGCGAAAAAAAAGGACCAGCAATGCGTTAAAAGGGATTGCGAGTTGTATGATCTGTGCATGGTCTTTATGTGCCTGCGGAAATGTTGCCGAGGATTCATCGGACCGTAAAGTAATGGAAGAGAGCAAAGCAGCAGAATATGAAGCTTTGTTTGATGAAATTGAGGCGATTACGCCGTACAAATCATTGAGCAATACCAATCCGATCATGACTCAGAGATTTGGTGCAGATCCATACGCTATGGTTTATTAAGATCGGGTTTATTCTATATGACCGGAGATACTTTTGAATATGATGCAGATGGAAGTGTAACGGAGAATACTTATGGAAAGATCAATACCATCAGCGTAGTTTCAACAACGGATATGGTGAACTTTGAAGATCATGGTACAGTATATGCAGCGGGTTCCAAAGGAGCTGCTAAATGGGCAGCTAATTCTTGGGCTCCGGCAGCGGCATGGAAAGAAATCGATGGAGAAGTAAAATTTTTCCTGTATTTTGCAAATTCCGGCGGAGGGATTGGCGTATTGACTTCGGATAGTCCGACAGGACCCTTTGAGGATCCGTTAGGAGAAGCGTTGATCAACAATCATACACCGAATTGTGCAGATGTCATATGGATTTTTGATCCTGCAGTTCTGGTGGATGATGACGGAAGAGCATATCTTTATTTTGGCGGAGGTGTTCCTGAGGGGCAGGCTGCCAATCCTGGGACAGCCAGAGTGGTGGAACTGGGAGAAGATATGATCAGCATTGCAGGTGAGCCGGTAATCATAGATGCGCCTTATGTATTTGAGGATTCCGGTATACATAAATACAATAATAAGTATTATTACACCTATTGCTCCAACTGGGATGTGGATCAGGCGGGAACAGATCAATACGGGTTCGAAAGCGGAGAAATTGTGTGCATGGAAAGCGAAAGTCCATTGGGCCGTTCACCATAAAAGAAACCATTTTAGAGAATCCGGGGAAATATTTCGGATTAGGCGGAAACAATCATCATTGTGTGTTTTCTTTTAAGGATCATTGGTATATTACCTATCACACCAGAGTATTGGAGGAAATATGGGGATTGAAAAGGGGTATCGCTGTACTCATATTGATTCTTTTACCATGCAGAAGGATGGCAGTATTGGTCTGATAGATCAGACCCTTCAGGGCAGAGAACAGTTATCTTATGTGGATGCCTATCAGCGTCATAGTGCAACGGAAGTGGCAGTGATGAGCGGTATGAGTACAGTAGCAGGAGATGCAGTTACTGATTTCTATGGTTCGGGAACATGGCGCTCGGAAAAATCCAAACAGGTTCTTTTGTTAAGGTACAGGGTGTGGATTTCGGGGAAGGAGCACCTTCCAAATGGATCGCAGAGATTAAGAATGCAAATGGAGAAGTTGGAGTGATACAGCTTCGTGCAGATGGATTAAATGGAGATATACTGGGCTATCTGACCATCGATGCCAATACCGGTACAAATTATGCAGAATTTGAGACAAATTTGAATACCGGTATTACAGGTGTACATGATGTGTATATGATTTTCTATGGAGAGGAATATGAGGTGTTATCCTGGCAGTTTGAAAAATAAATAGGGATTAATTGTAAGGAGAGGGAAAGTTATGGCGTATTTACTAAGTTACACTCGTTTACCTGTCGACAGTGTAATTTATGATCCGAGACTGGCATACAGTATGCACCTGGCGATCAGTGAGGACGGTGAAAATTACCAGGCGCTGAATCACAATTCCGGTGTACTGTTTGTGAAGGCAACCGAGAATGAAGGATTGTCTTGACACATGGAGTTGAAAATCTGTCGAGTCTGAATTGAAAGATGGAGGTTTTGGAGTAGTAGCCGAAAGAATCGGCGCCGATGGAGAAGAGGATACGGAAAGCGCAGGAAAGTTTCTTTATTTTACCACAAAAGACTTTTTGGATTATACAGAAGTAGGATTCTGTCGAAAGAAGAAGCGGAAGAAAAGAAAAGAGAAGGCAATGCAGACCGTATGAAAGTACCTGCAGCAGAAAAATTGGAAATTCAAGGGGTTGTTCCGCAGAATGTCCTTGAGATTTCAGAAAGCGTGGCGGACAGACTGCGTAAAAAACTTCTGACGCCGGTAAACTGTGGTATGGAGTTCCCTGAGCAGGTAGAGGCATCAGTCAGAAGAACTGGAAAAATATCGGGCCATGGCTTTCTATACAGATGGTACAAAGGTAGCGAAAAGAGTGGATTGGGACTTGAGTACCGTGGATTTTGCAGTGCCGGGAACGTATAAGATAAAGGGAAACGTGCATCAGGAACATTTTGAATTTCCGATTGCGTTTTATCGTGCCGATCCTTGTGTGGCGAAGTGGAAGAATAAATATTATTTTATTGCAACGAATGATGCGGACGATAATCATACGCTTTATATCAGAGAAGCGGATACGATTCCGGAGCTGGTAAATGCAGAAGAAAAACTGATTTTGGATTCCACGACTTACCCTCATGTTGGAAATCTGCTCTGGGCACCGGAGTTTCATGAGATAAATGGTAAGCTTTATATTTTCCATGCAGCTACTCCGGATGAATTTTTCAAAGAAGAAAGCCATGTAATGGAATTGCGTGAAGGCGGAAATCCTTCCTGTAAGGAAGATTGGTCTGAGCCGAAGAGAGTCGTATGTCCGGACGGCAGTGATCTTTGTGAAGCGGGTAAAGAAATTACGTTGGATATGACTTGTTTTGAATGGGAAGGAGATTATTATGTAATCTGGTCCCAGAGACAATTTCTGCCGAAAGATTTTAGGGGCGTGGCTCTATATTGCAAAGCTGAATCCACAGGAACCCTGGAAATTATTG
>ENA-OQIY01000013-OQIY01000013.1-human-gut-metagenome-genome-assembly--contig:-NODE-13-length-15898-cov-0.899436_pt1 | contig 15898 bp, 23 predicted proteins | sample MGYA00242592_ERZ504757 | MGnify/ENA primary metagenome ERZ504757 (study PRJEB26092, sample SAMD00036366) | human gut metagenome | host: Homo sapiens | study: EMG produced TPA metagenomics assembly of... | reverse complement strand
AGAATTAAATGACGGAAAACAGAATGAAGAGAGTGTCCATTACGAGCCGAGATTGAGCGAAGAATGAGGTGAGAGCATGGGCTATGATGGTACGCTGAAGTTTGATACCAGCATAGATAGTTCCGGATTCCAAGCCGGACTGAGTAAATTATCTGGACTTGCAAGTAGCGCAATCAAAGCTACTACAGCAGTCATCGGAGGTGCTGCATCAGCAGTTGCTGGTATTGGTGCGGCTGCAATCAAGGTCGGTTCTGACTTTGAAGCTGGAATGAGTAAGGTTCAATCCATTTCCGGGGCTTCTGCTACAGAAATTCAGCAACTAGCAGAAAAAGCAAAAGAGATGGGAGCTAAGACGAAGTTCTCAGCTACCGAAAGTGCTGAAGCGTTCCAAGTATATGGCAATGGCTGGCTGGAAGACCGGAGATATGCTGAACAGTATCGAAGGTATCATGAACCTGGCTGCTGCATCTGGAGAAGACCTGGCAACTACCAGTGATATTGTCACCGATGCTATGACCGCCTTTGGATTGGCGGCTGACGGGACAACAACGATCATCAAAGACGGATACACGAAAGAAGTATCCAACGCCACACACTTTGCAGACGTACTTGCAAAGGCGGCATCCAATTCCAATACGAACGAGAATGGAGTGGATGGTGAGTAGTTAGTATGTGGCACTGTCTGGGGCTTTAGGATTCAGTGTTGAAGACTGTGCTACAGCAATCGGCTTGATGGCAAACTCCGGTATCAAAGCAAGCCAGGCTGGTACGTCTCTGAGGTCTATCTTTAGCCGAATGGCTAAGCCGACCGATGAAGTAAAGGCAGCTATGGATCAGCTTGGAGTATCTCTGACGAACAGTGATGGCTCCATGAAGTCTCTGAAAGAGGTTATGAAAGACCTTCGTTCCGGATTTGCCGGACTGACAGAGGCGCAGAAAGCACAGATGGCATCAGCTCTTGGTGGACAGGAAGCCATGAGTGGATTGCTTGCCATTGTAAATGCATCAGATGAAGATTACCAGAAGCTGGAGGATTCTATCTACGATGCGGACGGTGCAGCTAAAGAAATGGCTGACACCATGAACGATAACCTGCAGGGAGCTATCACGCTCTGTAAGAGTGCATTAGAGTCTGTAGGTATCGTCCTGTATGAAGAAGTACAGGAACCAATGAAAGAGACGGTCAAAGCCATAACTAGCATGGTTGAGGATATAAACGAAGCCATGGCTGAAAAGGGATTTGACGGTCTGATTGAAGCGTTCGGAAATTCTATCGCTGAGTTGGCAAAGATGGCTGTAGATGCCGCACCGACACTGATCGGAGTAGCGGAAGATCTGGTAGCACATTTATAAATGCCATCATGGAGCATCAGGAAGAATTTGCCGAAGCAGGAGCAACTTTAGTTGCTGAACTTGTAAAAGCAATCATGAATGTAGCCGGTGACATGTGGTCTGCCGGGATTTATCTATTCACGGAATTTCTACAGGCTCTGAGTGACCACTCTGAGGAAATCGGGCAGTCATTCGGAGAAATGCTTGGCAAAATCGGTGAGGCAGTACAGGAAAATACACCGCTTATCATCCAGGCTGCAAAAGATTTCGTAGCTGGATTTTGCGAGGGTCTGAGTGCAGAGTTTCCTGGCATGTCTTCGCTGATCGAAGGATTCCTTAACGGATTCATAGATTCGGCAAGCACTATAATCCAGGGAATTGTAGATGTGGTTTCTAACCTGTTCAGCGTGATTGACGGAGCTGATCCTGGAGCACTGGAGGCTGTTGGCTATGCAATCGGTGTGATTGCTGGCTCTATCGCAGCTTTAAACGTTGCTCAAAGTGTTATTCAGCCTTTAAGCACACTATTCTCCATACTGAAGACATTAAAGGGTGGAATTAGCGGAATTTCCGGAGTCATCGGAAAAGTCGTAGAAGGATTCGCACTCTGGAGTGGTGGAGCCGGTTCGCTCATGGAAGTCCTGGAGCTGGAGTTCCCTAAGATTGCTGGTATCTTCAGTTCTATTGGTGGAGCGGTACAGAAAGTAATCGGATTCTTTGCAGAGTTCGGTTCTACCATAGCCGGAATTGGTTCAATTATTGCCGGAGCGATTCTCGCAGTTACCAATTTCGTAGATATGTTCGTGAACGGCTTCAGTGCTGTAAAAGAAGCTCTTATGGTGGTCGGCATTGCGCTGGCGGCTGTCGGAGCGGTTATCCTGGGTGCACCTGCATTGGTAGCTGCTGCGATTGCCGGAATTGTAGCTGCGGTTGCAACGGCGGTTGTGGTCATCAAGGAACACTGGGATCAGATCGTAGAATTTTTCCAGAGCATACCGGATAAGCTAAGCGAACTTGGTTTGGCTATCGCTGAATGGGGCTCTGGCGTCCTGGATAGCATAGGTGAATTCATCGGCTCTGTGATTGAGTGGTTCTCCGAATTGCCAGGAAAAATCATAGATGCAATCAGCTCACTGGCAGAAAGTTTTGTCGAGTGGGGAGCTTCTATGCTGGAGACAGCATCAGAGGTCACAACGCAGATTATTGATTCAATCATACAGTTTTTCTCCGAATTGCCTTATAAAATCGGGTATGCGATTGGATTTGTGATCGGTACGCTGATTGAATGGGGAGCAAATGTGATCAACTGGATCGCAACGAATGTTCCTCAGATGATTGACAATATCACCACGTTTTTCTCTGAATTGCCAGGAAAAATATGGGATTGGCTGGTAAATACCTACAACAAATTTGTTGAGTGGGGAAGCCAGATGCTCCAGAAAGCCGGAGAGGTGGCAAGCAACTGCATAGACAGTATTGTTACATTCTTCTCTGAGCTACCTGGCAAAATTTGGAACTGGCTGACGGACGCATTCAATAGATTTGTGACCTGGGGATCTAATACCCTACAGAAAGCAAGAGAAGTTGGAGCTAATACGATAGACACAATCGTTAATTTCTTCTCGCAGTTACCAGGAAAAATCTGGGCGTGGTTGAGTAACACCATCCAGAAAGTGATCCAGTGGGGATCCGATATGGTGGCGAAGGGAAGACAAGCGGCATCCGATCTGTGTAATGCAGTCATAAATGGAGTGGCAAATTTACCATCTCAGATGGCAAGCGTTGGCTACAACATTGTAATGGGTGTATGGAATGGAATTTGTAATGCCGCCGGTTGGTTCAGAAGACAGGTGTCATCGTTCTTCTCCGGAATTGTTTGATGGTGTGAAGAGCGCACTGGGTATTCATTCTCCATCAAAAGTATTTGCTGATGAAATCGGTAAGTGGATCCCACCTGGTATCGGCGTAGGTATCGAAGCTGAAATGCCAGATCTGTATAAGCAGATGGACGATGAAATGTCAGCTCTTGGAAAGCGGAATGCAGACAGCTGTTAAATGTGGGAAAACCGGAAAGATTGCGAGGTCGAGGATAAAAAAGTCAGCAACAGCATACAAAGTGGAAAAAGAAAAACAGGAAGTCTTTGAGAGCGGAGACACAACGGTAGAGATCAGCGGAGAGACACATGTGCATGTAGACCTGGATAGCCGGGAAATCGGAGAAGCTACGACACCGATTGTGGATGAAAACATGGCAAGAATTGATACACACAAGAAGAGAGGAGGCTAATCATGTCGGGAGTAGGAATCACGTTTGATGAAACGCATTCGTTCCGGGACTGGGGCTTAAAGCTCAAGAAGATAGAGATCGGAATACCGAAAGCAAAAACTGAATATGTGAGCGTACCGGGCATGAATGGCGATCTCGACCTTACGGAAGCTCAGAATGGCGGTATCAAGTATGAAATGCGTGAACTGAAATTCACATTTGGAGTAAGGAACTGCAGTTATGAAAAATGGAGCGGTCTGATTAGCCAGATCGCTTCTGATATCCAGGGAGTAGAAAAGAGGATTATCCTGGATACGGATAAGGGATTCTATTATGTCGGAAGATGTGAGGTTGATACCAGCAAGTCAAATGATGTTACAGCTGAGATAGCAGTCACATGCACATGCGAGCCATATAAGATAAGCGTTGCATCGTCAGACGAACCGTGGAAGTGGGATACATTCAACTTCCTCAATGGAGTGATCCGGAATACGTCAGACATTACGATCAGCTCTGCTTCTGGATGGCAGAAAGTTACGCTGGACGGTTGGATTCACAATGAAACGCTTAGAATCGTATCAAATGCGGAGATGAAAGTAAGATACCGTAATTCGACCTACACGATATCTGTTGGCGAGAATATCATGTACGATCTCATCCTGTACAAAGGGACGAACGACTTATACTTCCAGGGGACAGGCAAGATCACACTGATTCACAGGGAGGGATGTTGTAGATGTATACAATTAAAGCCTATGTGGACGGTGAAGAGTACACAATCCATGATTCCAGGGTAAAGGCACTGACGGTTGGAGGAAAGCCATACTTTGAAGTGGGCGATAACATCAACGGCTCTGCATCTTTTAGCGTATACCCGAATCATCCGTATTACGACAAGGTTAAGAAGTTGACAACGGATATTATTTTTTACCGGGATGACGAACCGGAGTTTTACGGGAGAGTGCTTTATGACGATGAAGACTTTTCCGGAACAAAGAAAGTGTTCGTAGAGGGAGAGCTTGCCTTTTTGTGTGACAGCATCCAGAGACCGAAGGTATACCACAACATCTCTGTGAAAGCATACGTGCAGGATCTGATAGATATTCACAATTCGCAGGTAGAAGAAAGAAAGCAGTTTACTGTCGGACGTGTTACAGTTAAGGATTCCAATGATTCGTTGTACCGATATTCCAATTACGAAGACACCAGGACAACTTTTAAAGAGAAACTGATAAGCAGACTTGGAGGACATTTGGTTATCCGGCATGTAGACGGACTTAGAATCCTAGACTACCTGTCGGACGAAGACTACTACACGAAAAATACCCAGGGTATCCGGTTTGGAAAGAATCTGCTGGATTTCTCGAAGAACATGGATGCATCTGATTTGGTCACATGTGTAATTCCACTGGGAGCGAAGCTGGACGAAGAAGACCAGGATCCGTCATTAGAAGCCATCTCAGATCAGAGAATAACAATCGCAAGTGTCAATGGAGGCGTTGACTATGTAACAGATGATAATGCTGTAAGGGAATACGGAAAGATTTATAAGACGGTTACGTGGGATGATGTATCTCTTCCGGAAAATCTGATGAAGAAAGGTGAAGAATATCTGAAGTCTGCTCAGTTTGAGAAGATGGTTCTGGAACTGAAAGCAGTAGATCTGAATCTGAAAGATGATTCCTTCCAAAGATTTGAGGTGGGAAACAAAATTCAATGTACGTCAACGCCGAACGGTCTGGATAAAGAGTTTCCTCTGACGAAAAAGAAGACCTATATTACCAGCTTCAAAGATAATACGGTAACACTTGGAGATGAAACAAGCTCTGTTTCCTATACATCGTCAAACCGCCAGAATACGGCTGAAATGGAAAAGACGATAAAATCCTTGCCGAGTAAGTCGGAAATCTTGCAGGAGGCTCTCAGAAGCGCACAGGACCTCATAAATAAACAGGTAGCCAGTGGATATGCAGTACACGTTCCGAATGAGTTCATTGTTGCTGATGATGTGGATTATAAGAACAAAGCTAAGAACCTGTGGAGATGGGGGCTTGGCGGTTTTGCTCATTACAGCCATGGATATGACGGACCGATAGACGGAGTGGCGCTTACCATGGACGGGAAGATCAATGGTGAAATGCTCCTGGTAAATTCCGTTAAAACAGAATCGCTTGATGCTGGATACCGGACATCGGTAAGAAACAAAGATATCGGAGAGTGAGACGGCAGCCAAGGAACATGCTGATGATAAAGTCAGAGTAGCCAGAGAGGAGATCGAGAATTCAATTTCCAACCTGGAGAATAAGATTTCACTGTCAGTACGAAGCGTGAAGGAAACAGTTGCCCGGAAGAACTATATAGTAGGTGGTGAGCAAGAAACACTGAATCTTGACAAATTCACCCTGTCTGGTTCAACGGGAATCTGTAAAGTTGAAAAAGCTGAAGTTCCTAAACAAGAACGCAATTCAAGCTGACATTTTCCGGGACTGAATCAATCACATTGACACAGAGCCTTGGAACTTTAGAAGCTGGCAATTACAAGATTGCAGTGGAAGCTGCATATCCGGAAGGGGCAAGGTACAGACCGTCCTATATTCAGTACGGATTCTCGGAGAACAAAAGCACAGCGTATCTGAGCGGGTACAAAGCTGATGAATTTCAGACGTTCGGGAAAGAAGTAAAAATCACGAAAGCAACGAAGTCTGTAGCAATCACAGTATATGGAAATTCCGGGAATATTCTGTACGTCACAGATATTAGATGCCTAAGAGATATGCAAGAGTTGCTTGACGATTTAAACGCCAGAGTAGATGTGGAGATTGGGAAAGTGTCAGCATCGGTATCTGAGGTTTATGAAAATTCGCTCCACAACTATTGCAGTAACGGAAGTTTCTCGGATAGCAAAGATAAGTTTACCGGATGGAGCAGAAGTGACACAGCACAGATAACGCAGACAACTTTCAACAATAGAAGCATGCGCAAAGATTCAAAACACGACTTCGACATACAATATCTCCTGGTATCAGAAACCATGGGCAAAAAAGGGGAATGTCACAGTCAGATTTAAAGCGGCATGTGCTTCTGAAGATGCCAGCACGGCACGCATAAGAGTAACCATTGACGGAAAGACATTCTACACCGCTGCCGGAGAACTGAGCAGTATCTGGAAACAGTTCGAGTTTACTTCATATGCTACACCGTCGTATTTTTACACGTACTTTTATAACTATGTTGCAAATACGACCGTTTACATCACAGACGTTGAAATATTAGGTTACTTGAACACATATGCAGAGTCGCAACTTTCAATTTTGAAAGATTCCATCACTGCAGAAGTAACAAGGGCACAAGGGGCTGAAGAAAAGCTAACAGCATCTATCAAGGTCAAATGCCAATAACATCACCTCAAGGTAAGCAAAGGTCGAATATGGTTCTTACATCACGCAGTATTACAACAATGTGATTATAGCTTTCAATAAAAATTCAAAATACGTGCAGATTAACCCAGGAGAAATTGCTATTTACAATTACGGAGTAGAGAACTCTAAGAAGCGTGCTGTATTCGATGAATCGGGTAATCACTTTTACAGAGATGGGTATTATGTCGGAGCGATCGGCACAAACCAGTGGTCAGGGAACAATGCTCATAAGGGATTAGTGTTCGACTTGGAATCGCAAGGGAAGTATATGGCATTTGCACAAAAAGCAAGTGCCTCAGCTACTTCCTATACTACGATGCTATGTTTCAGCCGGGCGAACAGTATCTATGATGAGTACGGAGTGAATCTTGGGTGTAATCTGATTGGTAACTGGTATACATTAAAAAATTTCAAAATCAGCAGTATCTCAGCAGGAGGCTACACAGCTTTAGCGGAGCAATACCGATTGTGTGCGAGATAACGAATAACGGGAATAGCTGGACGTATTCCCATCTGAGAGTCTACAACGGCATTATTGTCGGTTACTGGAATTAGGAGGTGAGAGCATGGAGCTTATATTTCCGAAAGGCGAAGAACCTAAAAAAACAGCAAAAAACAGTGTAGCTATAGGAACTATCAAAAGAGAACAGGAGGTAGAAAAAGATGGAAGAGAGAACAAAACCAAACAAACCGAATTAGTGTGATTTATGCGGATGCAAAGCAGGCGCTTACAAGACAGGTTGGAAATACGATGGCAGCTTACGGGCTGCCTATTTTTATGGCAGAGGGAATTTTGAGCGGAATCCTGGCTGAGATCCGAACCAATGCCGGAAACGAACTGGCAGACGATACCGCAAGGTATGAGGAAGAAATGAAGGGGTATTACGAAGCCCAAATCAAAGAAAAAGAGGAGGCTTTTGAGAAAGAGAAAGCAGAACTGATCCGGACGTTCGAGGAGCCAGCTGTCCTGGAAGAAACAGAAGAAGTGGAAACGACAGGGTCAGAAAAGGCTCCATCTGAACCTCCGGTGATTATTGAAGCGAAGGAGATTGTTGAGGAAACGGAGGTGGACTAAATGGCAGATATTTCCCAGGAGATAGATCAGCTCAGAAATGCGGTTTATGGTGAAGAAGTAAGAGGCGCTTTTATCTCCTGTATGCAGAAAATCCATGAGGAGAATGAAAGCTACGATAGCATCAAAAAAAGTGTAGATGCATCAGCCGCAACTGTGAAAAGCAGGTAGAAGCAATCGACACTAAATCCGCGGAAGTTCAGAAAGCTTTGCAGGATTTAGCTAACTCAATTTCCAACGGAAAAAAACAGCAGACAGCACTTGAAGATGCTACCAAGAATGGAAAAACACAGCAGACAGCCACAGAGAAAGCTACAGGGGATTCTAAAATTCAGCAAGCCGCTACCGAAAAAGCTACGTCAGATAGTAAAACTCAGCAGGCGGCATTACAGAAGGTGGTGGATTCTGCGAAACAAGTAGATTCTGCCATCCAGGCATCAGTTTCAGCTGCAAACCAAGCGGCGAAGTAACGCAAATCAAGCAGCGAGCCTAGCGGCTGATGCTACTTCTAAAGCTACATCTGCTACAGCTAATGCGGTACAGGCAACGAAAGATGCGAATGCTGCTACTACCGCTGCAAACAAAGCAGAAGAGCAAAGAGCCCGGCTGAGACTTCAAGAGTGCAGGCTGAAGAAGCCAGAAGCCATACGTTTACACAAGTGGACAGCTGAAGAAAAAAAAATGGTCAGAGAATGAAACGACCAGGATTCAGAACGAAACGAAAAGGCAGGCAGATACAGCAGGTGCCATTGCCAAGCAAAAGAAGCCACAGAGTTACTTGTCAACCAAGCCAATACCATTGCGTTCCGGATCAACGAGGGCGATAGTGGTCTTGACGTTGTTATTTTAAGTGCATAGGAGGTAAGTTAAGTGAGTGAAACTATAAACATCCCAAGAGACACGAACAATGCAGTTACTTGTGAAAGTACACAGAGATCAGATCGCTGGAGAGATGGATCTGAAATACAAAGAGAAAGTTGCGGCGGCTACTTCTAAAGCAGAGGTGGACGCCCTTTTTGCTGAATGGTGGAAGATTCAGTACAATCCGGATCTTTACACGAAGTCTGAAATGCTGGAGAGATGGTTCGGAAATGTTCTGGTTGATACCAGGGTACATGGTGTAACGACACCGAGATATGCAAAGAGCACATCCGTGATCGGAGAGCTGACCGATGATTCCGCAGGACTGACATGTACGCCGTCCACAGAATCTACAGCCGGTAATGATCCGTTCGCACACCTCCCGCAGTTTTGGTGTCTGGAGGTATCGGCAGAAAAGAACACGGACGGAACCCACACGATTTATTACGTGGAGCATATTGACGACACAGCAGACGTCAGATCCGGAGAGCATCTTTGCTGGGTTTTCCAGAAGAATACCTACAAGAGAGAGTGGCAGGATAAAGATTATAAATACCTAAAAACCAGATGTACACCAGCGCCGGGGTATAAGAGATGGAAAGAAGGAACCGACCGAACCGGAAAAGTGCATGAGTATATGGCACACCCGAAGTATTACGCCGGAATTGATGCAGATGGAGGTATTACATGCGGAACCGGATTGCAGCCAGTCAACCGAACTTCCCACCAGGCAGGCGTAACCAGATGGAGAGGCAGAGGAGCACAGTATTCCGGAGCTTCCGGATCTCTTGTTAAATTCCTGGATGCTATGGTGCGTTTGAAATATGGACGTAAAGGAAATTCCGGAAAGATTGAAGGTTGCACAAATTACAACTACCAGTACACAGTTGCAGTGAGTGAGACTGGAGTAGAAAGGGTAATTCTGACAAAGGAGCAGGCTGCAAACCTTTTGGTTGGCTCGGCTGTTATGCTTGGCATTCAGAGCGGATCTGACAGAAACACAGCAAGTAACTATTCTATCTTGATGGAAAACTGATTACAGCCATCGAAACAGTGACTATTGAAACAAAAGAATATTCAGCAGTCTATGTGGATAACGGAGGAAAGACTTTTGACACAACAGCAGGAAGCACCTACCTTTCCACAAGCCCGTATTATTCCGGATGGAATGATAATGTACTCGGCAGAGACGGTAGCCGATACAGTCCGACTTCCGGAAAAGAACCTGGAATGATCCAGGGTGTAGAATTTATGAATGGTTCCTATCTGATTGTCTCCGATGAATTATGGCAGTGGAGCCAGGATGCGAATGAGAATTATTGTTTTGATTGCTACAAATGTTACGATCAGTCAAAAGTAGGCTCTGCAATCAATGAGAACTACGAAAAAGTAAATGTTCCAACATTGGTATTTCCGAAAGATACGGCTGCCTGGACATGGAAGTATATTACTGATAATGCAATCAATGATGATGTTCTATGGCCGGAGGCAACCAACGCAAGCGGAAGCGGCGTTGGAGTGGGAGCTGGCTTCTATTGCGTCCCTGCGGCGTCTGGTGTTCGTGCGGCTTGGTGCTTTGGCAGTCTGAACTACGGCGGTTCTGCCGGTGTTCCTTGCCGCCTCTCGTTCGCTGGGGTGTCTAACGCTTACTGGTACGGCTCTCTCGGAGCCACCTGGTCTTGAGGGTTAAAAAACGGGGTGAATGCGAAGCAGAGGGGCAGTAAGCCCCTTTATTGTCTTATTTGCAAATAAAATAATTTTAGGGTTATACGGTGTCTGGGAGCTGGCTTCAATTACGAACCTGCGGCGTCTGGTGTTCGTGCGGCTTGGTGCTTTGGCAATCTGAACAACGGCGGTAATGCCGGTGTTCCTTGCCGCAACTCGAACAATGGGGTGTCTAACGCTAACTGGAACGGCTCTCTCGGAGCAACTGGTACATTGAAAAAGTAATCAAAAATCATTGCACTGTATAATCCGCACTTATGCGTGAAAATAACTTGAAACCAACGAGGCTAGTACCTACGGGGAAAGCCACGGAAGTAACCAGATGAATATTAAGGAGGTTTGATGAAAACCTATTGCAAACCGGCAACCGTGAATGTTGAGGACTGGAAATTCAACGAGGTTGCGTAATAGAATGTTTCCGGAATAAGCGTGGCAGAAACGATTTCCAACGTCTGCTCTGCAAGACCGGAAAGATCACGAAACGTCAGATTGCAGAAGATCGGCTGAACCAGGATTTTAAGAGAACCCTGGACGCTGAGAGCGAAGTTGCAAAGATGCTGACACAGCGCATCATTGACGGGGATCTGCAATTAAACCCATCCGCCAATTTCAGAGGATTGACGGATAACACAGAAACTGAGAGACATCTGCCAGGAATCTCCGGAACAGCAGGTGTTTGAGTATATCGCTGTCTTTGCTTTAAAACCATTATTTCGGGCAAAGATTCTGCCGATTCAGTATGGAAGTATCCCGAAGAAAGGTGGAGTTGCCGGAAAGAGGAAGATTGAAAGACTTCTCCGGAAGAAATTTCACGGCAAGGTTGTAGCAATCAAAGGAGATGTAACAAAAGCCTATCCATCGGTAACGGTGGGTATCGTAATGGAGATGTTACGAAGAGATATAGGCAAGAATAAAGTGCTGCTATGTTCTGGGTGCTCTTATGAGCAATTATCCTGGGAACCATTTGTGTATCGGTGGATATCTTCCGGCATGGCTATTTAACTACGTGATGTCATATGTTCTGAGATACATCTACGAGCAGGCACAAATGCGCAGAGGAAAGCGGAATAGGCTTGTCTATGCGGTCGTATGTTATGCGGATGATTTCACGATATACGGCGATATCTCGAAGCTGAGAAAAGCCATGAAGAAAGCCACAGTCTGGGCGCATGATAAGTTCGGACTGAAAATCAAGGATATCTGGCAGTTCTATCAAGTGGCATCGTTCAATGAAGAGAAGGAGAACCACGAAGAGAGAAAGAAAGGCAGTAAGAAAAGAACTCCAGGAGTTGACATGATGGGCTATGTTGTCCGGAGAAAATACACGATCATCCGTGGCAGAGTATTCCGGAGAATCCGGAGGCAGGTGCTACGTGCCTGGAGGGATTTCATAGAGAAAGGATTTATTCCGTGGTGGAGAGCTTGCAAGGTTGCTGCCTATAAAGGTTGGATTGACCATAGCAATAGTTTGAAATTCCGGATTAAATATTGCTTTGATGCATTATTCAAAATGTGTTCATACAGTGCAAGTAAGCACGGAAAGGAAGTTGAAAATGAGAAGAGAATCTTACTTATCGCAGCCATCGCAGCTTGAGATCTACCAGGTGTTTTCCGGCATGGATATTATCCTGCGAAAAAACATCGAGCTCGTAGAGAGAGAAGAGATCCAGGATGGAAAGAAAAGTAAATACAAAGTCTGGGAATGTGACGAGGTCCAGTTCCATTACCAGGGCAAAGTAACCCAGGAAGAGATCGAATCTGATTTTGATTACTGGTACGCAAAAGCGGAGGAGGTTCCGGATGCTTCCAGTGTGGAAGATCTGAGCCTGGAGGATGCGAGAAAGGCAAAATACCAGGAAATCGCAAAGGCTTGCGAACAGACGATTTACGCCGGAGTAGATGTGCCGACATCATCCGGAGTAGAGCATTTCAGCTTGACAGAAAAAGATCAGCTGAATCTTTTCGGAAAGAAAATGCAGTTGTTAGCCGGAGAGGAAAAGCTGGAATACCATGAGGACGGACATCCTTGCAAGTATTTCTCGGCTGAGGACATGCAGAACATCGTCAATAAAGCAATGTTCTATGTATCATACTACACAACATATTGCAATGCCCTGAATATGTGGATCAAGTCGGTAACGAAACCTGGAGATCTAGATCAGATCCAGTGGGGAGCAAAAGTTCCGGAAGAGTTTCAGAATGAAGTTCTGAAAGATTACATGAAAACCATTGCGTCCGGAGGTATTGCATAGTGAAAGTGTTTCTGAAATATTTGACACTCTTCCTGGTCGGAGGAGTTTTTTATTATTCCCTGGAAGTGACCTTCCGGGGATATTCATTTCCGGCAATGGCAGTGTGCGGAGGCTTATGCTTCATCATTTGCGGAGTGATTAACGAGAGATCACGATGTATGCCGTTGGTTCTCCAGCAGTTGATAGCTGCATCCGGAATCACAGCGATGGAGTTTATTTTCGGATTGATCTTGAATGTATGGCTCGGGCTGAATATGTGGGACTACAGCAATATGCCGGGGAATGTTCTTGGCCAGATATGTCTCAGTTCATGATCCTTTGGTTTTTCCTTTCAGCAGTAGGGATAATCTGGATGATGTGATTCGATGGAGGCTCTTCGGAGAAGAGAAGCCACATTATCATCTTTTCAAGAAAGGACACCATAGGAAATGACAAAGTTGCAAATCATATCCCGGTTGTGGTCGCATGTCACGGACCTCCGGATGTTGATTCGTGAGCAAAGCAAGAAGACTCTGGAAGAGATAGAGTCTGAGCTAGATGCCACAGAATATTATTGCCGCCCGTATGCGGACGCCGATGATATAGAAACATATCTGGAAGGAGGTGAGGACATGGAAGACGTGATTTCAAGAGCTGAGCACGAGGAGTTCAGAAAGAACATCGAAGCAGAGAACCATAGGCAGAACAGACGTATTGAGTTGCTGGAAGAAAATACAAAGCAGATCAACGCTCTTACGATTTCAGTTGAAAAGCTGGCACAGAGTATTGAGCTTATGGTTGGGGAACAGAAGAAACAGGGGAAACGTCTGGAAACCCTGGAGAACAGGGACGGGGAAATGTGGCGAAAAGTGACAGGCTATGTAGTAACAGCCATTATCGGCATCGTGCTTGGCTGGGTTGCCACACAGGTTGGAATGTAGTAGCATAGCCGCCAATATTTGCCTTTATAGCGTTTAGGCAATAATTTCCTCAGTCAAACAATTACAAACGCTACATGGAGCTATCAAGAGATTACAAAGCATAATAGGAGGTATCTACATATGGAATTATCAAACTTTTTAAGCCAGGTGCCAGTACCGGTTCTGATTCTGGTGATTGCACTGCTGGTGATCGTAACTGCTGTGGTTGTGTATCAGTATGCGAAAGCAAAAGGACTGGAGGGCATCCGAAAAGATGTATACGCTCTGTTCCTGGTGGCTGAGCATCAGATCAAAGGCACGCAACAGGGACGGCAGAGATTGAAGTGGGTTGTACAGCAGGCAAGAGGATTGCTGCCTAAGTGGTTACAGACACTCTTGTCGGAAGATGCATTGATGATTACTATTGATTGGTGGTTTAAAGAAGTCAAAGACCTTTTGGATGATGGAAAGGTGAATGGCTCTCAAGAAAAGGAGGAATAATATGAGTATGAATGGAATTGATGTAAGTGGATGGCAGAAAGGGATCAATTTGAAAGAAGTGCCGGCAGACTTTGTGATTGTAAAAGCAACACAGGGAACGACATACGTTAATCCAGACTGCGACAGAGCATACCAGCAAGCAAAGGAAGCTGGAAGATTGCTCGGAGTGTACCATTATTTTTCTGGCGGAGATCCAGTAGCAGAAGCAGAGTTCTTCGTGAAGAACGTCAAAGGTTACATAGGAGAAGCAATTCTCGTCCTTGACTGGGAAGGAGAACAGAATGTGAAGTTCTCACAGGGTCCAGTGGTAGCGAAGCCGTTTCTAGATAAAGTAAAAGAACTGACAGGCGTAAGACCGCTAATCTACATGTCCAAGAGTGTTTGTAGAGCACACGACTGGTCAGCTATTGCTTCAGAGTATGCGCTGTGGGTGGCACAGTATGCAGATAACAACACTACAGGCTACCAGTTGAACCCATGGACAGACAACAAGGGATACGGCGCATGGAGTGCTCCTGCGATCTTCCAGTATTCCTCACATGGAAGATTGGCAGGATACAGCGGAAACCTCGATGTCAACATCGCATATATGGATGCAGCCGCATGGAAGGCATATGCAAAAGGATCCGGAGCGACACCGGAGCCAGCACCAGCACCGACACAAGCACTGAGCACGCCGGCAGGATCAACGCTTGATCTTGTTTATGGAGTCATGACAAAGAAGTACGGTGATGGAGATGCGAGAAAAGCAGCGCTCGGAACACGTTACAATGAAGTACAGGATATGATTAATCACATTGAGAATTCTTCAGCTGCAACATTGGCAGAAGAAACAAAAAATGGAAGATATGGAAACGATCCTGTCAGAAGAACAGTGCTCGGAAAGAAATACAGTGCTGTCCAGGATATTATTAACGGAAAGACATCCGGTTCAGGAAGCAGCGCCGTGTACTACACAGTAAAAAGTGGAGATACGCTGTCTGGAATTGCGGCGAAGTACGGTACCACGTATCAGAAGATTGCAAGTCTTAGCGGAATTAGCAATCCGAACAAGATTTATGCCGGGCAGAGAATCCGGATAAGATAAATCAAGAAACGAAACACACCTCTTTTGGTCGAGGAAATAATATGTCACACACGCCCTGGGTATCTTCGGATGCCTGGGGCATTTTTTATTTGCTGGAAATGAGTGGTTCAGATAAAAGATTTTTTGTCAAGAAAAATAATGAACAAAAATGCAGAGCCACTTTTGACGAAAAGCGTCCCAGTGGATTAAAGAGAAAGTCTGCATACACTCCTTCACTAAAAGCAAAAGAGCCATAAAAAAGCAAATTACGGCTTTCTATGGCATATTGGAATATTACAAAAAGAGGTTACAAATGTAATCAGTTTCTTCCTTATTATAAAGTGACTAGAAATGTGATGTCAGTAAATGACAATACATCAATGATTGAAAAATGACTTTTGAAACAGGAATTTTCTCTGCCATTTGACATGAGTTTAAATCTTCATTGCCCGGAAGAATGTAAAAACATATCTGGACAAATGCGCTGAATGACTGGAAAAATGAT
>ENA-OQIY01000012-OQIY01000012.1-human-gut-metagenome-genome-assembly--contig:-NODE-12-length-17309-cov-0.681935_pt1 | contig 17309 bp, 14 predicted proteins | sample MGYA00242592_ERZ504757 | MGnify/ENA primary metagenome ERZ504757 (study PRJEB26092, sample SAMD00036366) | human gut metagenome | host: Homo sapiens | study: EMG produced TPA metagenomics assembly of... | reverse complement strand
CTATTGCTGAAAGTAATGCTTCTATTGATGTCCCTCTTAAAACTATTAATATTGATTTAGATTCTGACCGTCCTGATTCTGAAATGTCTGTTATTCCACAAATAATTTTACCTACTATTAGTGGTTTAAATTATGTTAGTGGTGGAGCTTATAAAGGATTTTATTTTATATTTATTAGATATAAGATAGATAAAACTAATTATACTAAATGGTATAGTATTGGATTTCCTATTTTTAATGATGTTATAATTCCACAAGTTATTAATAAAGTTTGTTTTAGAAAAACTAATGTTTATGAACCGAAAGATGAACCAAACGGTTATTGTTATGGTAATACCGATTCATTTAGTGATTCTAAAGATATATGTAATCAAACTTTTGAAATAAATATTAGTGGAGGTCGTTCTGGTCTTTATCAACTTGGTTTTATTGTATGTAAAAAAGATAGTACTCAAGCGTTTAGAACAGATGATTTAAATAATAATATTTTTAAATTTAGTAGAGATGTTCTTGTTGAATATAATGTTGCTGATTTAACTACTGACTATTATAATTATTATAATGTTGGTAATATCATTAATTATAAGAATAGAATATATATTGCTAATTATAATGAAAAACTGATAACGATGATAGAACTTTAAATAATGGTAAAACATTAGAAGAGGCTGTTAAAGATATTACTATTAAACTTCGTAATAAAGCTGTTAATGCTTATTATAATAATTATACCACTGTTAATGCAGTTAGTGAAAAAGGTCCATATTTTAAAATGGCTAGTCTTCAAATTACTGGTACTGCTGATTGGCAAATTAAAGATATTAATAAAGTATTCAATAATAATCAATATCCTTTTCGTACTTTTAGAACTTTATTTAATGATACAGTTATACAAGGTATTGCAGCACATGAATATTTAAAAATTAATTATAATACTAAAATAAAAGTAGGTAGTAGAGGTAGCCATAATCTTAAAGAATATCTTGCTTGTCATTGTTTTATTATTCCTACAAGTTATAAATATGAAAATAATCAATCTGTTTATACTTTACCTAGTACAGTTAAAATAGCTTGTTATGTTTATAACGGTGTTGGATTTACAGAAGATGCTGTATTTACTAGTGGGCAAGTATTATTTGGAGATACTATATTTGATATTGATAATTGTAAAATGAGAATTACTCATTCTATTATTGAACCTAGTTATGATTTTAATGAACGTAAAAAAGAACGATACTCTTATTCCTGGAGAAGTATATAACTTTTTTATTCATTTTGTTGATAAATATGGTGATGCTAGTAGAGGATATAAATTGTCAAATAAAGATAAGTATATAAATAATATTGTTAATGATGGTTCTCATTGTACTATAATTACTTTTAAATTGGAATAATCAAGGTAATGGTAATATTCCATATTGGGTGTTATTAGTGGGGATATTCCAATATCTAGTATTAGTACTAATGTTAAAAGATATATTGCTAATCATAAAATTGTAGTTTATACTGCTGAGCCTATTAATAATCCTACCACTAATATATTACTTAATAGTTCTGGAGAACTTGAAGCTAGTAATAAAGATGAATTATATACTCTTATATCTAATTATTTTATTGATTATAAAGATAAAGATAAATACAATGATTTATATATTTATCAAGTTATAAATAGTGGTAGTTATACTCCTTGTAGTAATCAAGTAATAGGTGCTATTGGTATTGATAATGAAGCTAAATTTGGTTATTACGAAAATATTAATGGCGATGAACTATTTAGAATACCTGATTTGATATTTGATTCTGAAGTTGTTGGCGGTGAACATACTAGAGATTTTGTGTATAATATGAATAATACTTTTAATAAGTTTTATATTCGTGCTAATATTGATACTACTTTATGGAATCAAATTAAAGAACTTGGTTATATTGGATGGTTTATTAGTTATGAGAAAGTTGAACCTATTACTAGATATATCGGATTACTAACTAGAAAAGATTATTGTAATATAGCTAGTAATGCTACTTGGCAAAATGGTATGGTTGGGGTACAAAACCGGGTTTTTGTAGCTAATAATTTTACTTAGTGATAAATGTTATCTATATAGTGGTCGATTTGATATTGATGATAGTATTAAATATGATTTTAATATTATTCGTATTGATGGTAAATGTAAATTTGAACCTTATAAAGAAAAACATGATGTAGTTGATATGGTAGTTAATACTACCTATCCTTATAGTTATAATATGCCAGTTATAGGTGTAATTAGTAGAAATGAATATAAACCTATTAATAATTATAAGTTAGTAGTTGCTGATAGTGTTGTTGATAGTAGAGCTGGAAAAGGAACTGCTCTTGAAATGGACGATTATAAGGAATTACTGCTTGATGCTGAAACTATGTTTCTTGCAACAGTTCTTAATTGTACTAAAAATATTTATACTAGTAAAGAAAAAGAACTTGTAAGACTTAATGACGTTTGTTATAATGGTGGAACTTATTCTATTGAACATGGATATAATGGTAGAATGACTTACGATGGCGTTCTTGTTTATAATGATAATGGAGTTATAATGAACGAAGGTAATTATAAATTATATACTCCTACTAATAATCAATACTATTATAGTGGTGATGAACCATGTTGGTTTGATATTCCATTTAATGTTTATATTCAATTTCCTTTATATAGTGATAAATTCTTTGAAAGTAAATGTTTTAATAATGAACCTAGTAAGATAGCTTTTAGTATTGAAGAAGATACTGACAAGAAAAGTGTTGCTTTTGGTACATTTGTAGAACCTAAAAATAGTGTTGATTTATTTAAAGACCCTATTGGAAATGTTGACCAATATGTTCCTAAATTGTTAACTCAATATCGTAATGATATTATTAATATTACTCGTTTTGATAAAACTATAAGACGTAGTAATGTTATTCAAGATGAAAGTGAAGTTAACGCTTGGCGAATATTTCCTATTGAAGGTTATAAAAATATTACTGAAAATAAAGGAAGTATAACTAATTTAGTTGGAATTGGATTATTATCTTTTAGTTCATACTCAACATAGTATGTTTATGTTTGATATAAGTGCTGCACTTAAAACTAGAGATGAAAATGTTCAATTATATCAACCTGATGCTTTTGAAGTTGATTATAAAGAAGTCTTTACTAGTGATAAAGGTTATGGTGGACTGCAAGATGATTTAGCATATATAGTTGGAGAATTTGGTTATATTTTTTATAATGATGATTTTCATAAACTTTATCAATTTGATGATGGTCAACTTAAAATAATGGATGAAGATATTAAATTATGGCTAGATAAATATCATCCTAATAAAGTTAGATTTGCTCATGATAAATTTAATAATCGTATTCTAATTAAATTTGATTATACTTATAATAATATTAATCCTAATAACTAAAGAATCTATTATAGAATCGCATAATGAAGTCATTAGTTTTAATTATAAAGTAGGTAGTTTTATTAGTTTACATGATTATTATTTTAATAATGCTTGGTACTACTAAAACTAAATGTTATTTTCAAACTGAACATAACAATGATAGACTTAACTGCCCTCTTCATGTATTTACTCATGAATATAATTATGGTAAATTTAATACTCACATGGGTGATGATAGTAGAAGTTTATATTTAGTATCTAAACAAGAAGTTGGCGATGAACCTATATTAGTTCATAATAGTTATATTGATATTATAGTTAATGAATCTTATGAACTTATTAAATTTCTTGAATTTATTAAATATAAAGTACGTAAGATATATATTCCTATTTATAGTGATAATATTAATAATCCTGTTGATTTAAGAGAACATCCTTATGCTGGAGATATACTTCGTATATTTAATGAAGATAATGATACTGATGATATAGATATTAATATTGATAAACTTAATAGAATTTAATAAGTATAAAAAACCTTGGTATGAACTTACTCAATATAACTTTAATTATTTCCGTAATGCAATTAAAGAACATTCTAATACAGTAAGTGATAAACTTCGTAGAGTATATGGTAATTATTTTGTAATTCGTTTCATATTTAATAATTCAGATAATAAGCGCATTGAATTTGAAAGTCTTGAATGTGCTCAAACTCAAATTTAGAAAATTATGATACAGTATAGAGATAGACAAAGACAAAAAGCTTTTATTGGTGCTATTATTGGTGCAGCTGCTAGTATTGCTGGTGGTATAATTAAAGGTAATAAACAAAAGAAAGCTCAAGAAAAAGCTCAAGCTGAAGCTCAAGCTGCACAAGACCATAAAGATGCTTTACAAAATGCTCAAGCTTTAACTAGTGCTTATGCTAATCAAGATTATGTTGGTCAATATAATGATAAGCTTACTCTTAAATGTGGTGGTAGAGTTCGACGTAAAGCTAATTTTGGTACTGAGTTTGCTCAAGCTCTTCCCGGTTTAGGTAATCTTGCTAGTTCTATTACAGGAGTTCAAGGACTTGGTGAATTAGGTACTGCAATAGGTCAAGGTATTTCTGCTAATCAACAAATTAATGAAAATAAACGTATTGCTCAAAGAAGCTGAACAACGTAAGCAACTTCAATCTGGTCAACAGCAACTTAATATTACTTCTGATAAAATGACTAATCCAATGACTATGTATCAACGTTCTAGTTTTATTAATAAATATAAATGTGGTGGACGTAGAAAAGCATGGATTGGTGCTGCTATTGGTGCTGCTGGAAGTTTAATTGGTGGTATGTTTGGCAGTAAAGGACAACAACCAATTCAAGTTAAACAAGCTGACCAAGCTAGTTATAGTGCTCCTAAAACTGGTCTTGAACGTCCTGAATGGATTACTAATGGTACTGTTCAACAACCTGTTATGCCTCAATCAGTATATCGAGATAGGCTAAATGTATATCGCTGTGGCGGTCGTAGACGTTAATCTTTTGCTCTCTGTTGAATTATTATATATAGGTATGAACTATTAATCAGTTGATAACCTATCGTTCGACAGAGAGCCTTAAAATCAATCAAATTACAATTTCTCATTATATTATATAAAATGCCTAGAAAAGATAAAGTTATTCATATAAGTAATTTACCTAGTACATTTAGAGGTAATATTACTCGTAATGGAAGATTTATTCAAAATAGTATTCCTCCACTTGGTAGAGCTTATGATAAAGTTGCTAAATCTACTGGTTTAATAAGACTTGGTAATGAATTTCTCTATAATGGTGTGAATAATTTAGTATCTAAAGATAATAGAAGAAAAATTAATGAATAATACTGCTGTAGACCTATTAATTATGTTAAAGATTTTAAATAAAGAATCTTTTCCTAGTGATGATGAACTTGGACCAACATTTCCATTTAATATTATTCAAACTCCTAGAAGTAATGGAAAAAAGCTTCCTCAAAAGCAATATGCTGTTGGTGATAAAGTACCAAATGTAGTTGCTGGTGGCATTGCTCAACCTCTTGGTAATAATTTCTTTTATATGAATGGAAGAAAACATAGTCAAGGTGGTATTGATATTGGGCCTAGTGATAAAACTGGTATTGAAGTAGAAGGTGGTGAAGTAGTTGAAACTAATGGAAATGAACTTAAAGTTTATTCTGCACAGCCTATACTTAATGGTGCTAGTCCTGCTCAATTAGTTATGGGTGGAGCTAATCCTAATAAAGTATTTAAAGCTCAAGAAGATTTTAAAGATAGAAATGGTATTAATGATGATGGTACTAAAGCTAAATATGATAAAGAAGAATATGTAGTTAAAAGTGATAATACTAGAGTAACTCCAATAATGGGATCTCCTAGAAATAGTGGTATTAAACAAGGAGATTTTATTTATTATCCAGAAACTTATAGAATAGCAAATAATACTTTAGAAAAAGTTCCTGCTAGAAAAGAAGTTGATATGACTCCTCTTGAACAAATTAATCCTGAATTTGATATATTGTCAAATGTCGCTGGAGTTTTAAGAAGTGTCAATAAAGCTACTAAAATTGCTATGGCTTTAGATAAAAATATTTCTAGAACAAGTCAAAAAGCTATTACTAAAGGTAGACATGCTTTAGGTTATTATTCTATTTCTCCTAATATTCGTTATAATTTATCTGTTAATAATGGTAGAAAGGCTCTTGGTATTAAACCTACTAAACTTTTTGAAGCTCCTAAAAAACAATTAACTTCTAATATTGGTAAATATAAAGATTTTGTTAATATAATACCTTATACTCATGACCATTTTGGTAAATATACCAAAGGTTATAGTCGTAAATCTAGAAAACTTGGAAGAAAAAATATGATTGTAAGTATTAGTGGTAATGTTAAGAATGGATTAATTCATTCCCCATCCTCTACGGGGGGTCTACGCGATAAATTTGCTGTTGGTGGAAAACGAATTAATCGTCATGGAAGAACTTGGGAATATGATGAACAAAATGGATATTATGTTCCTATAACTAATAGAACTATTAATAGAACTTCTGCTTATCCTATTAATAAATCTGCTAGAGGAGAAACTATTGTTGGTAGTGATTATACTTTTAGAAATGGAAAAATGGTCTAAAAAATAGTATTATAAATAATAATGTAAATAATAATACTAATAAATCTAATATTGATAATGGTAATCGTCGTCCTCAATATTATGCAGAACGCAGACTTCCTTTATTTGAAGATGGTGCTGGAATTACTAGTGGTTTAGTTAGAGCCGGTTGGAGTCACGGAAATGATAAAGATGTTAGTATGAATAATACTAATATTCCAAGTTTATCTGAAACTAAATCTAGCGGGAAGACCCCCCGTGGAGGACGTAGTAAGTCAAGTCAATCAACTCAATCTATCTCTATTAAAACTCCTCCTACTGCTGTTTTATAATCGTAATCTACCAAAAATAGAAGCTAGTATTCCTACTACTTTACCTGTTTCTACTAGCACTCCTGCTCAAGAAATTACATCTTCAGATGGTAAAGGACAAGGTAAATTTAAAAATCTTACTACTGCTGATTGGATTGGTTTAGGTAGTAATGTTGCTGGCAGTTTAGCTAGTTATTTTGCTAGTAAAAGAGCTATTAAATAAATGGAGAGTCCGGGTCAACCTTACTCTTGTTAGTGCTAAATAAACTTAAAACTAAATATAATATTAATCCTCAACTTGATAGAATTAGAGAAGATAAATTTGAGGCTTATCGTGATATTGATTCTAATACTGCTAGTAGTCGTGTAAGTTTAGCTCGTAAACAACGAGTTCGCAATGCTGCTGGTCAAGCTGCTAATGAACTTTATGGTAATAAAGAAAATATAGAAACTAATCTTATTAATCAAGATAGACGTAATCAACAAAGTGTTCGTCAATTTAATGCTCAACAATATAATCAATATATAGATAGAAAAGCAGCATTTGATAATGGTATTAGAGAAGCTAAAGTAACTAATATTAATAATTTATTTAGTGGTATTAATGCTGGTATTCAAGATATGATTAGTAGATATGAAAATCGTAAAGCTTTAAATAATACTATTGGTGGGATGAGAGCATCTGCTCCTAATGTAGATGATAGAATTATGCGAGATGCTGGAGTTGATTATGATGAATTTATTATTCGTAAACGTAGAAAACTTGGAGGAAAATAATCATGCCGATAAACTTTTATACTCCTACTTTTAGACAACAAGTTAATCCTATTGACTTAAATGTCTTAGCTAGAACTTATAATACTCTTGAACAAGGACATCAACAAGCTATTCAAACTAAATCTCAAATTGATGCTCAACTTGCTCAATTAGATTTAAATGAAGCTGAAGATGCTTGGCGTCAAGAACAACTTAATAAAGTTCGTAATGCTCTTACCGAAAATATGCAATATGGTAATGCTTATTCTAGTCTTGATGATATAGTTGGAACTTATGGAGATATAACTTCAAGTCCGGGAATGATTGGTCGTTTGCGTGCTCAACAAGATTATAAAGCATATATGGATAATCTTGATAAACGTACTGATTTATCTGAAGATTATAAGAATTATTATCGGGCTGTTAATAAATATAATTATCAAGATATAACTGATAAGAATGGTAATGTTATTGGTGGAAGTAAATGGACTCCTATTGATAAAGAAGTTTCTGAAATTCCTATGAATCAGATACTTAATCAAGCACTTCAATGGGCTGCTAAAGAACAAGGCGGTGGTAGTCAAACAAGATGGCTTGATGCTAATGGAAAAGTTACTGATGATATTACTAAATCTGTTACAGGAGAGATTTATTCTCATACTAAAGGTGATTGGCAAAGATTAAGTAAAGCTAAACTTGCTGAAGCTGTTAAAGCTGTTATTGAAAATACTCCAGGTGCTAAAGCTAGTCTTGAACAAGATTATAAAATTGCTAATGGAAATATGACCAAAATAGGAAGTAATCTGATATAACAGATAAAAATGGTATTCTACTTACTCCTGAACAATATCTTGCTAAACGTATTGACCCTTTCTATAATGCTGCAACTTTTTATAATCAAAGTAGTAATACTACTTATGGTGAAGCATGGAAAGCTCAATTAGCTTTAGCTAAACAAGCTGGATTAGGAAGTAACAAATCAAAGAAAACAAGCTATTGATAATTTAACTTATAAAGGTACTCCTGTTCGTATTGATAATTTTATGCCTGCCCAAGCTCAAGCTGAAATTACTAGTAATAGACAATCAATAGCTGGATTACTTAACAAATATAATCCTGATATTAATATTGATTTAGCAACTGCTAATCCTAATGATATTAGAACTAGTATCATGACTAATATTACTAGCCCATCTGATAGAGCATATGCTCTAAGTTATCTTAATGATATTATTGATAATCAAGAATATATTAATAGTCTTAAAGTTGGTAAATCGCAAGATAGCATTGACGGATTTGATACATATAATTCTATTATTAGTTTAAGTGATTTACCTAGTAATAAATATTCAGATAGATATAGTAAATATGTTAATCAAATATTTGGAGATAGTTCTGCTATTAGACAATACTTTAATAATGATGATGTTTATAATTCATTTATTAATTCTCTTGGTGGAGAGAAAAAAGCTGCTAGTCTTGGAATAAGATTTGGTTCTGATGGTAATGGTTATAGATATGCTGAATTACCTAAAGATTATCATAAATCTATTTATAGTTTTGGTAAAGCTGTTAAAGAAGCTGAAGATACTAGAAATCTTTTAAATGCTTTTCTTAATTCTGCTAAGACTAGATTTTTTGGTTATGGTGATAAATTTGTTCGAGTTGATTCTAATGGTGAAGAACATCATGCTGTATTACCAATAGGTAATAAAGAACCTTATATTGGTTTAATTGATTATGTTGATTCTCTTAAATCTAAAAATGATGCTGTTCTTGATGGTGGTCAAATAACTTCTTCTACTATTGGTATTAGTGCTTTAACTCCAGAATTAGCTGAAATTAATTTTATGATGAACGCTAATCCTGAAGAAGCTAGTAAACTTTCAGCTTATAAAAAGAATAAAGAAGAACAAGCTATGATGGCTATTCGTAGTGGTATTGATTTAACTCAAGGTGAAGTTTATATTACTAGTGAAAATGGAATATTTGAGCCTATGTCTTCTGAAGATAGAAAAGCTTATACAGCTTATCTTAGAAGTGCTAAAGAAAATGAGATTACTCCTACTATTGTTCGTGACCCAAAAACTGGGGATGTTGGAGTTCAAATTAATATTGCAGGTTACTATGATACAGAAGGTAAACTTAAAAGAGAACCTATTACTTTACTTGTAGGTAGTGGTGCTATTGATAGTTCTATTATTCAATCTTGGAATCAAGATACTAGTTGGAGAGCTGCTGGTAAAGTAGAAAATTACTATAATGCTAATAGACCTATTTCTCTTACTAATAATGCTGCATTTACTGGAATTGATAAATTTAAATTAGTACCCAATGGTGGAGGTTTTAATTTAATTAATTCTACTAATAATCAAACTATTGGTTTAGTAAGTAAAGAAAATGCTGTTGATATTGTTAGATAATTTATCTCAATGGGAACAAACTGTAACTGCTGTTAAAGCTGGTATGTCAGTAGATGAAAATGCTGTTAAAGCTATTCAACAAAATGTTGCTACTAAACTTGCCCAACTTAGTGGCAGTTCAGACCCTTATGTTATTCAATATTACTATGATGAATTAACTAATAATCTATATTAATATGGATATATTAAAGTTTCTACAAGGTGGTAATCAAACACCTAATCCTAAATATAATCCTAAAACTAAAAAGGGGGCTATACAGCTCCTACTTTAGTTGATTACAACCCCGGCACTTCTATTAGTGACCGGGGTCGTGGTCATTTATTTAGTCGTATTGCTGAACAATCATATAATCTTAATCAATATGATATAGATAAATATGCTCCTTATGATGTTTATGTTAATCCTGTTGATGACCCAGAAAAACTTGATAAAGAACGTGCTGTTAATCAAAGTAATTGGGAACAAGGATTAAGAATGATTGGGCAAATTGGTAATGAAATTACTGTTGGAACAGCTATTGGTTTTGCAGATTTAGCTGATGCTTTCTATAATATGGTTAGTAATAGTCCTAATGATTATCAATCTGAAATAAGTTCTGAACTTGAATCTTTAAAAGAATCTATTAATGAGCGTTTAGCTATATATAGAGAAAATCCTAATGCTGCTTTTGATATTGGAGATTTTGCTTGGTGGGCTAGCAATGCTCCTAGTATAGCTAGTTCTTTAACTCTTATGGTTCCTAGTATGGGTCTTGCTAAAGGTGTTTCTTTATTAGGTAAAGGTATAAAGTTTAATAAATTAGCTAATAAAATGGCTAATGCTATTAATATGACTCAAAAGAGTAGAGCCATTACTGGTAGAATAGCAGAAGCTACTGCTATTGGGGTTCCTTCTCGTTATCTTGAAAATTATCAAGAAGCTAGACAAACTTATAATTATATTGAAGATTATTCTAAAACTCAACTTGCTAATATGAATGATAAACAAAGAGAAGAGTTTTATAATAATAATCCTAAATATAAAGATATGTCTGATGAAGAAGTAGCTAAAGATATTGCTAAAAATAGTGCTGATATTACTTTTTGCTGAAGATTGGACTAATGTTTTTTTTTGACGTATGGCAAGTTTATAGTTTAAAAAACTTATGGAAAAATGCTTTAAGTGGTAATACAACTAGTTCCAGACTTAGAAATTTAAATATTGCATTTAATAGTAATATTGATGATGCTGCTGCAATTACTAATACTTTAAGTAATAAACTACTAAACAAGCTATCACTATACATTAAAAGATATAGTGATGATATTCTTCATGGTGTTAGAGCTGAATGGACAGAAGGGGTTAGAAGAAGCTATTAATTATATAGCTAATCAAGATGGTTTATATAATGGTAAAAAAGTATTGATAAAGATATTCCTCAACAAACTATTAAAGATTATCTTCAAGACCCAATGTTATGGGAACAAGCATTTTGGGGTGCTCTTGGTGGTGTTACTTTTAGTAGTGTTATGAATAAAGCTGGAAAGTTTATTAATAAACGTCTTGATAAAGATTGGACTTCTGCTGAAAAACAAAGAGAAAACGAAATTCTTGGTCGTACTGTTACTTTTCAAGCATATCAAGAAAGACTTAATAGTATAGCTAATGGTAAAAATCCATTTATAACTATTACTGATGAAAACGGTAAACAAGTTAATCCAGATATTATTACTGGTACTGAAGAAGAACTTCGTAATATAGCTGAAAAGAATATATGGATAATATTATTATTAATTCTATGAATGCTGGTAATTTAGGACTTCTTGAAAGTTCTATTAATAGTAAAGAATTTAATGATAGTATTACTAATAAACTTGGATTACAACAACAAGAAAGTAGTGAACTTATTAATAGATTTAAAACTGAAATTAATAATCTTAAAAATGAATATAATACTACTTTAAATAAAGTTAATAGACTTGGTGGTGGATTTGAAGTTGGTCGTATTATAGCTACTCAAATGGTTCATGCTCGTAATCGTCAAGAAAATTATAATAATCTTCTTAATTGGGCTAATAATGTTTTAAATCAAGATATTACAAATAATCATATTGAAGATGTTGATATTACTTCTGCTAAAAATGGTATATATCAACATATTCTTAATAGTATTCAAAGAGATATTAAAACTATTCAAGATAATGCTGCAATTAATGATTCAGTTAAACAAGAACGTATTGCTCAATTAAATGAACGTCTAGATGCTATTAATAAACTTTATATCCCTATTGATATTGAAAATAAAAATAATATTCAATCAGCTATTCAACTTCAAAAACAATATAATGAAGTATTTAAAGATTTAGCAGAAGTTGTTAATGCTGAAATTAATGTTGAAGTTAATAAAAATCAACTTAATTTATCTGATGATAATATTAAATCTCGTATAACTTATCTTAATAATTTCTTTGATAGTAGTCGTAAAAAGATTGTTAATAAAGCTATGTACGATTTACATAATGCTTATAAACAATATGGAAAAGATTATGTTAATTCTGTTATTAAAGATGCTAATAATGGTAATAAACCTAATATAGATAAAGTTATTAGAGATGCTTATGCTGCACTTGATTTAAGTTCTAAAGGTAATGAACATCTTAAAACTACATTAGAACAATTAGCTGAAATTGCAGAAATTGAAAACGATGTTAATAATGCTCCTAAAGAGGAAGAAGTTGCTCCTGTTAATCCTGATGTTAATGAAGTTAATGAAACTGATGTAGATGATACTAACTCATCTCCATCCTCCACGGGGAGTATAGCGGAGCGAAGCGGAGCGGTTCCTAGTGAGCCTACTAATACTGAACAACCTCAATCTCAAACTGAACAACCAATTTCTCAAGAACCTATTAGTACTCCTAAATCTGAAGTTAATAATACTCTTCCAGATGATGATTTCGAACGTGGTCAAATAGGTACTGATTTGGTTTATGAAAGTATAGCTGATTTAGAAGATTCTTTAGGGCATGAGTCTACTAGTAGCGATTTACTTAATGCTAGACAATCTTTTATTGATAAACTTAGTCAATCCGGATTTGAACAAACGGAAGCTACTGACATAGTTAATAATATTATTGACGGTCTTACAGGAGGTAGTTTATATAGTTCTGTTCAAGATGATAGTACTAGACGTTTATTACTTAATGCTACTTATGCTACTGTTACAGGTAATGAACGCAATATAGAAGCTGTTATGAATGATTTTGCTAATAGTGTTGATAGTGAAGGTAATACTAGAGGTAAAATTGTTAATGGTAAAGTCTATCTTAGTATTGGTCAATTAGTTGAATATATAGATAGTTAATTACAGGTAATAAAATTATTAAAAATTATTTGTTTAATCAAATAAAAAACTATCTTTACGCCAGCACTAATAATCAAGGTAAATATCGTGCTACTGATGAATCAACTATTAAAAAAACTTAATGCTAGACAATTTGTTCAATATGTAGATGGTATTGCTAAAGAACGTCTTGAAAGACTTCAAGTTGAACATACTAATAATGTTAATCTTAAGTATATAGTAGAGAATGAAAATGTTAAAGCATTTACTTCTATTAAACAAGGTGATTATCTAGAAATTGAATATGATAGTAAGCTTATACGTATTAATATACTTGCTAATGGTACAATTATTGGTTATATAGGAGTTCCAAATATTGATAAGTTTGGTAATTATGATATGGTTAATCAAGGTTGGAAATATAATATTCATGCTGAAAATGGTCAAGTTGTTTCTCCACTTAAAGACGCTTTAATTAATATTCTTGATGGTGATAGATTTGACGAAGAATTTATTGGTCATTTATATGAACTTGCTGTTAAAGAAGAAGTTACACAAGAAGAACTTGTTAATCTATTTAAAGAATTTGAAACTAAATAATCCTGATATAGTTAGAGATTTTACTACTCCTGTTGCAAGTTTTGATTTAGCTGGGCATCTTGTTAATCTTACTAAATACATATTTAATCAGCCTTATGAAAATAGTCATGAAGCTAGTATTAATCGTTGGTTTAATAATCTTCTTAATAGTTATGACCAAGCTATTACAATAGTAAAAGGTGATTTTAAAGGTAAGATTAGAGCTGTTAATGTTAAATATGGAGTTCTTAATACTATTGATGATGCTAATGGCGAATGGAATGATGTACAAGAAACAGTAGTTAATTATAATGAAGATGTTAATAAACTTGGTGTAGTTGTACAAGGTCAAGTATATCTTAATGGAGAAAGTAAACCAACTATTATTGAAAATCTTACTACTAATGGTATGCCTGTTATTAGTATTCCAAGTAGTGACGGTACTTCTCTATATGCTTTTTGTAAACAAGTTCCATTAAATAGTAATCTACTTAAAGGTGATGCTCGACGTATTATTAATTCTATTAAGAATGAAGTTAATAATCTTTGTAGAGATTATATTAGTGGTAAAATAAGTTTTGGTGAACTTAAACAAAGTCTTGGAGATATATTTGGAAATAATAAACTTATTAATGGTGATAGAAATACTGGACTTCAAATTAGTATTAATCCTACTAATATAGGTTTTTATGTTAAAGGTGCACATTTTAATGGTAAAGATTACGCTTTTACTATTAATTCTGATGCTGGTAATTATAAACGTAATATTATTATTAATTCTCCTTATATTGTTAATAATACTTTTAAAATAGGTAAAAGCTATGGAATTAATGCTAATACTGTTAAAGAATTAGATAATGCTCTTCGTCCTGTTATTGATGAAATGTTTAACTATGCTCAATTTGCTATTAGTAAAGATTTTATTAATGATAGTACAAAAACTAATGATAAAACTAATAAATATATTATCGTGAAATGGTAAAACTATTATAATATTGAATGTAAACTTAATAGTTATAATAAGTTATCAAGATTTTATTATTAGTAATGGTTTAGTTAGAACTAAATTAGCTAATACTAATACTAATGAAACTGCTGGTAATTGGCAAATAGATATTCATTCTAAACTCGATATTACTTATGAACTTGAGGGTAGACCCCCGTGAGGATGGAGCAATACCTGAACAGCTATCAGAGTTCATGTTAGATGATTACTCTTAATGCTATTAATTTTAATGCTTTTGAGTCTGCTATAACAGCTAAGAATTTAACTCGTGGACTTAAAAAGTATTTTGCTAATGACCAAACTGCTATTGATTATATTAATGCTCTTCAAAAGATTGGTATTTTACCTAAAAATATTCAAGTTGTAGATAGTATTACTGATAATAATGGTAATAAAGTTAATGCTGTTTATCATCGTGATACAGATACTATTGAACTTAATAGTTCTGCTATTGCTGGTCAAAGAATTTATCGAGTTGTTAATATTATACTTCATGAAAGTTTACATAGACAACTTTATACTAAATATAATACTGAACAAGCTCTTGCTTTAGTTAAGCCTATATATGATAAATTTAAAGCTTGGCTTGATATTCAAGATGATGCTACTAAAGAAAGACTTAAACCTTATCTATTTGAGAATTTTAATACAAGTGAAGCTCTTGAAGAATTTCTAGTTGAAAGTATTACTAGTAATGCTCTTATGACTGCACTTAATGAAATTAAATATGATAATAGAAAAGTTAATAAACGTAAGACTTTATTTAGTAAACTTCTTGAAGTTATTGCTGATATGTTAGGTATTAAGATTAATGAAGATAGTTTATTAGCTGCTGCTAGAGATGCTTATAAAGCTATTAAAAAAATGCCTAAAGAAAGTAATCAAGAGGCTATTCAAGGAACTTTTCAGTTTGAAGAAGAAACTGCTAGTACAGAACAAATTGAAAATCCTAATGAAGATAACAGTCAAGATTATAATTATAATAATGATAATCTTAATGATGGACTTAATATGTTTAGTAGTGTTGATGATGATGTGGTGTCAAATATGACTGAATTAACTAGCGTTTACCAATAGACCAACAGTCCGAATTTGCCACTTTGCTTGACACAGGCGCATCAGTTTTAGCTGTATGTAGAATTAATCGAGTAAAGATAAAAGTCGCTTAAAACGAAAAGAAAACAGCCTCTATGACGATGTAATGAAATTTTACTTTACATTAGTCATAGAGGTATTACTATTAATGAATTTAAACTTAAATATAAACTTATGAGTTGTGGAAATATTAAACTTGTAGGATATAATAATCTTAATAATGTTATTATTAAAGAACATGGTTCTAATAATGCAGATTATTATAGTCTTATAGCTATGGTTGAAGACCCAATCTTTAAAAAGATTATAGCTGATAGAGGTATTAATATTAAAACTTCTGGAAGACAAGCTTATAATGCTCTTCTTGAAGCTAGAGCTATTAAACTTCGTAACATGGATGATATAGCTTCTGTTGCTGAAAAAGAAGAACGTGGTTTGTTTAGTACAATTAAAGCTAGAGATACAGCTATTACTTATATGGCTGATATTATGAACAAACTTAGTTTTAATTTTCTATATAATGGCGCTCCATTAAATTTTAATGAAATTAAAAAACGTACTAATGAAACTGTTATTAATGCTGGACTTAAACGTGCTAAGAGATTAGCTGGAAGTGATGAAGCTAAAAATAATGAACTTAATAGTTTTATTAATAATCCAAGTCCTGCTATTAAAATTAATGGTCTTGGAGCATTTCTTCGTAAATATGGTGATGCTCAAGATTTTAATTATGGTGCATTACTTCGTTCTTTAACTAATACTGAATTTAATAAAGCTCTTTTTAATAATAAAAATGTAGCTAAACTTATTAAACGAGATGAATTATATCAAACTACTGATTATGAAGAATTAGGCGGTTATCTTGATGAAACTTCTACTGAAGGTGATGAAAATAGTATAGATGACGGTATTGATTTAATGACTCAACTTTGGAATTTAAGTATTGGTGAAGTTAAAGATTTTAATAAACACGTAGAAGAAATTATTAAATATCATCTTGCAAGTTTACCTAAACTTACTGCTGCTTCTCAACTTGATAATGGAAGTTATCCTTTTGATACTAATAATGAATTAGGAGTTGTTACTTTTTCTGATGCTAATTACTTATCTAAAATATTATATGCTAGTGCTGATACTAGTAATGTAGAATTAATTTTATAAGCTATGATCTTAAAACGTTATTAAATCTAAATACTACTTCCGAAAAATTTATTCCAAATCGACTCGCCAACTACGAATGAGGCTAGAAGGGCAAGATGCAGCC
>ENA-OQIY01000010-OQIY01000010.1-human-gut-metagenome-genome-assembly--contig:-NODE-10-length-17786-cov-1.001359_pt1 | contig 17786 bp, 27 predicted proteins | sample MGYA00242592_ERZ504757 | MGnify/ENA primary metagenome ERZ504757 (study PRJEB26092, sample SAMD00036366) | human gut metagenome | host: Homo sapiens | study: EMG produced TPA metagenomics assembly of... | reverse complement strand
TAAGCGATATTACTGAACAGATTCGCAAATACATAAATTAGAACTATTTGTATTGATTGTTAAAATCCATTTGCATTCATAAAATCCAGTGCATTCATGATTCCCATCAGGAAACCACTTGCTACGATGGCCGGAATGATAGGTACGAAAATATCACCTAACAGCTTGATGGCTTCATAAACCAATTCTGCTTCTCTGCCGCTGCTTCCTTTGCCTCAGCTTTTGTGCTTGCTGTAATACCTGCGATCGCGATAAATTCATCAAACACTTTATTCACTGTTCCTGTTCCAAGAATAATCTGAAGCTGTCCAGATGCCTCAAATACTCCCTTTACTCCGTCCACATTCTCTATTGCCTCTTTATCAGCCTTACTATTATCTGCGATAACAAGACGAAGACGCGTTGCGCAGTGCGCTGCGGATACAATATTCTTACTTCCACCTACATATCCCAGAATCTCCTGGGCTGTTTTCCTGTAATCCATGATTACGCTCCCTTCCTTCTCTATTTTATGTGTAATCGTTTTCACATTTTATGATTTTATATTAAATAAAAAAATGCCATTTGTAAAGATGGCATTTTTACTAATTCTGATTCTTCTGTTTTGTTTAACTTGCATTATGCTCTTAGTTACATTCATTCAAATCTATTCACGATCTGGAATCCCAGCTTCATATGCACCGGCACCGGATTTTTCTCTTCAATCTGTTCAAGTAAGAGCTCTGCCCCCTTGATTCCACTCGTTTTATACCCAAAATGAACCGTTGGAATACCGCCTGTCACAGCCCTTAACATCTGATTATCACCAAATCCTGTGACACAGATACCAGACTGTTCCAAAATGTGTAGCATCCTTGCACCAGAATTCTGAACCGACTCCGGAACCTCCTTTTTACTCTGTGCGATCAATGCCTCGATTGCTCCCGCTGCAATCGTATCTGTTGCGCATGATATGATATCGATTCCATTTTCTTCACTCAACAAATCCACTACTGCTTCATATCCGCCGCTCATTGTAAATTCTGATTCGCGTCTGTACCGATGGTCATCGAAAGTAATCCCGGCTTCCTGAAGTCCCTTGCGGAACCCGTCTTCTCTGGCAGCACCTGCCGCCTTATCTTCACGAGTAACACCAATATATGCAATCTTGCAATCTTCAGGTCTTCCACCATTCCGCTTCAGTGCTTTCAACGCAACTTCTTGTCCCATTGCTCTTCCCGCACCAAAATCATCATGATAGATACAGCTTGCCATTTCCGTCTCCTGTCCCACAACCACAACCGGAACCTTTGATTCTTTTAAAAATCTCCGATGCTCGTCTGTAAGCACTGTACCGATCAGTACAATTCCATCTACCGGATAACTTTCAAAGATTCTCAAATAAATCAGCTCATTCTTTGGCTGATTATCCGTACTTGCAAGAAGCATCTGGTACCCTCTTGCCGAAAGAACCTGTTCAATTCCCGCTGTAATCCGGCTGATTGATTCTGAATTGATCTTCGGAGCCACCACACCGACCAGATGTGCACGTCCGGTTCTTAGGATTCTTGCCTGAGTAGACGGCTGATATCCCGTCTTCTCAATCACTTTACGGATCTGTTCCTTTTTCTGTTCACTCACATATCCGCCATTCAAATATCTTGATACTGCTGCGCTGGACACCCCGGCCATCTGTGCAATCTCTTTTATCGTCATTGTATACTGCCTGCCTTTATTTCCCTGATTTTCGAAATTATCCAGATCCATTTCCGCTCTTTTTCTAACTTTGACCTGAATCTGAATGACATTCACATTTTAACATTCAACAGACAAATATGCAACGGCGTTGCGCTACATCATTCTTGATCTATCTGTCCACATCATATAGAAATCCATAAAGTATTACTCTTCCATTCGTCTGATCGTTGGAACAAGTAGATAAGCCAATGATCCTGTCCCGCCCCTCCTTTCCTTTTTTCTCAGGAAGACGATACTGCACCGCATGTGCCTTTATATATTCCATCAATTCTTCCAGATTCTCTTTCTTATAATCTTGTGGATTATAAATAACTTCATCATACGCATCCGTCTCCACACAGGCGAACCACTGGATTTTTTTCTAACTGTTCATTCAAATATAGCGTACCTGTTTTGTGTGATTCAAAATATTCCTTTTCTTTATAATTCATCACATCCCCAAACATTGCGCCATTATCCATATGGTGACCATATAACAAACTGTAACTGTCAATAAATTTTCTGTCATTTCTGCTATCCAGAAAAATACTTCCTGAAAGAGCAAATTCTCCATAAAATATCCTTGGTTGATATATTTCCAGATTTGTTTCTCCCTGCACAACCGGATAATCAATCTTTGTTCCGTCTACCGTCAGCCAGGCACACACATCCGGATTGATTTTCTGAAGTTCCTGCAGGGACGGACTTTCATCATTTTCCCTGCAGGTTTATATTTCATTAATTCTCCGCTGATAAACGCACGTCGGTTGATCTGGCAGGTATCCCATAATGAATATGCACCATAAAGAAAGCATAAGAATAATAAAGAGCGCTGCCAGAATTTCCAATATCTTATTTCCCGCTTTTATAACTTTAAAAAAACAGCTCTTCCCTCTGCTCCCCTGCCTCCTGACCTTCTGTCGTTTCGTTTATCATGCTCTTTTTCTACGAAAGAAAACTGATCCAAGTGCGCCTGCCGCACCCACAAGTAGTACGTATGGTGTGTATTTCTTTGCGACGCCTGTTACTACAGCCGCATCTTTCTCATTCACATACTGAACTACTGTACCATCTTCTTTTGTAGTTCCTGTCTTTGTTCCGGTCGCAGTTGTTTCTCCGTCAATCGTAGTGGTATATCCATCTTTATTCGCATCGGTCTCTGTTACAGTGTATTTATCAGATTCTGTCAATCCATAAATTGTAATCGAACCTGTATCAGAAATCTGATAAGAAGTTTCTGCTTCATTGCTTGTGATGTATTCTGTAAGTGCCTGTGCATTTGCATTTTTCTTCACTACAACTTTGTAGAGTTCTCCCTGTCCACCATTCACCGCAACCTTAAATTCAAAGGATTTATTTTTAACGCCCTGATTACCTGTGATCGTTTTTTTGATTGTCACATCATGTGTTGTATCATTTTCTGCACCATAATCATTGATAAATTCAAGATCACCTTTTTCACCGTTATTTTCTGTAATTACATTTCCAACATAAAGTGCTCCATCTGCTCCGTTATATACAAAAAGATAAACATCTCTGCCTGCTGTATCATAATCGATTCCTTCATAAGAACCTGCATCTTCAGTCACAACATAATGATAAACACCGGCATGTTCAAATACCTCTGCATTGATTTCCAATGTTGCATTCTTGCTGTAAACTGCTGCCAGTGTATCTTCTCCTGATGGCTGGAATCCGATTGTCTGGGTGGCCTTGATTCCACCTGTCACACCGGCATATACTACATTATCTCTCCAATTTTCTGCTGCTTCACCATTCTCCACATGAAACGAAAATGAAGTGTTTGGCTGGTATGTATTTCCATCCGTTGTCACTGTTTTCTTCAGATTCAACTGTGTGATCGGTTCATTTTCCTCGGCCGCCGCATTTACCACACAAACTGACATCATCATCATGCTCGCCATTGCCATTGCTGAAATACGTCCTGCTGTTTCTTATTCATAATCTCTACCTCACTTTTTACTCTGATTTCCGGGTTTCAGATATCTGACCGGCGGAGCACCGTAATTACTCTGCCTTTTATCTCCTTGCCCTTCACAGCTCCAAAATACCGGCTGTCTTTTGCATTTTCCCGTTGATCTCCCAGAATAAAATATTCTCCGCCCTTCAGCGTCAGTGGATAGACCGTGTCACTTTCGTATTGCGGTGTATCATAGAAAATATCATTTTCCACAATCTTACTTCCATTGATCTTTACCTCTTCGTCCTCTGTAATCTCTACCGTATCATCGCCGGTTGCGATCACTCTGCCCACATATTTCTCCTCCTGCTTTCTGAATGACCACCACATCCCCGCTTTTCGGTTTTTCCAGTCGATAATAAAAGAGCAGATCTCCCGCACTGATGCGTGGCGACATATCATTGTTTTTCATGGTTGTAATGCCAAACAACAGCCCGAACAAAACCCACAGAAACACCAGAAGAAATGCAAGACGAATCAGAAAAAGATGAATCTCTCCTTTTAATTTCATGAATCTTTTTCTTTCCTCTTTCTTCGAAGAAACAGAAAAACCGCGCCTCCTGTTATGCCTGCTGTTTCTATTAGGATTGTAGGAAACATCCTGTTCTCTACTCCTGTCGGAACAACCATAAGCGGTTGATACTGATTCGTATATGTTACTGTTACAGTCTGCTCCTTCGCTACATCAATTTGTGCTGTCATCCCCTCTGTCTGACTTTCCTGTCCCACGAGATAAAAGGTATGCCCCAGCCTGTAGTTATTCTGTTCCTGAGCAATCTCCGTCACTGTATATTCCCCAGGTTCAATCGCCTGAAGAGATGCACTCCACTGACCATTTTGCGGAAGCTTCACTTCTTCGATCACTTCTTCTCCCCGTTTTACTTGAAATGTAAAGGACTCGTCCGGAATCTGACTCGCTGCAATTCCCTCCACCTGTTTTGTAATCATCAGATTACCTGTTTTTGCCGGTGGTTTGGGAGATCCTTTCCAAAGAAATGTTATCGAGCAGGTTTCCATTTGACAGATTTCCATTTGCTGCCTCTACTGCCACAAAATAAAATCGAGTAACATATTGCCCTGCCGGAACCGTATAATCTCCATAGTGATAAGTCCATTTGCCGGCTTCATCTGACAATACAGCCTGTACATCAGGATTACTCTGATCAAATCCCGATCCTGCCGGATTCCAATCAGAACTCATTGATTTCGTATCGCTGATGATAACCGCCATCGTGTCTGTTCCCCAGCGTCCGGCATGTTCCAATCCCCAGTGAAGGACTGTCCCCGGTTCTGTCAAAACATCCTGATAAAGTGCTCCTGGTTCCTCACAGTTTAATTCTGCGAACTGATTTTCCTGTGCCGCACTGCTGATGTTATAAACCGGCTTTGGATCATTAACCGTATTTCCATAATAACTTCTGCTTCCGTCTGCAATCTCGATATAATAATCTTTCTGATTTCCAGCGCCAAAATATGCACCTTTCGCTGTTGTCTTCCAGTACAAATTATTCATTCCATTTGCTACCTGAATAAAATGTGCATCCTTATAAGTCAGTGTTCCTGCATCAGATACTTTTGGCGTCTCAAAACTTCCATTCTGAAGCTTGTCATAATAATTCACCTTGTATTCGGAAGAATAAACTGTCACCGCCTCATTTACTGTCACTTTCACACGAAATGTCTTCTGTGCACCATCTCTTGCAACTTCATAGGATTGCTTTCTACTATCCACAGTCGCTGTATCCTCAATGTCTTTCCATTGACCTTTTTCACTTACCTGCCACTGATAAGCAATCTGATCTGATTCTGTTGTTCCACTAACCTCTGCTGTCAGAGAACCTTTTGTAAGAATCTCATCTTTAAGAACAACTGAAATTTTCTCTGAATCGGTACTTTTCCCTTCCTCTGTTACTACTCCAGACTCAGGGGAGATTCTTTTGCGCCTTGGTTTCTGCATTTCTGATCGGGAAGTCTCTTCCGCATCTGTTTCTTCCGGGAGCACGGTACAATCTGTTCCCTCTGTAGTTTGTACAGCCTCAACTTGTACACCTTCTGCCAGTACCTGAACCCCCATCAACGACAGCATCATCAATACCGCCATCAGAAATGCAAAATGTCTTCTCAGCTTTCTTCGCATTTTGCCCTCTCCTGTCTTAAATTGAATTGTTACCTTTCAGGAATGTATCTTGTACGATAATATTTTATTATCTCTGCCTCCTGTCTAATATATGTATGCGCTGGATTTCTGATTATGACTTGAAAGAGATAAAAATAGATTTCTTTAAGATTTTTTACATTTTTTTTAATTTTCTCTTGCAAAGACCATCTAAGTATGATAATATATTTTTCGTCGATAAGACAAGGAAATATTCCTCCTTAGCTCAGTCGGTAGAGCATTCGGCTGTTAACCGAAGTGTCGTTGGTTCAAGTCCAACAGGGGGAGCTATGAAGAACATCTCACAGATTTCGCGCTGTGGGATGTTTTTTTGTTGCGTAAATCTGACACAGCTTGTCAGATTTTTCCTTATCCAGTAGCTCTAAAATGCTACGCATTTCATCGCTGTGGCGTATCCGCCACATAATTAAAGACAGACTGTAGTACTTTCGTGCAAGCACGAGGTAGCACAGTCTGTCTTTAATTGCCTGGCTCTGTATATGTAACAAAAAACGGACTGTGCAATGCACAATCCGTAATCCTAGTGGAGAATACGAGAGTCGAACTCGTGACCTCCTGCTTGCAAGGCAGGCGCTCTCCCAACTGAGCTAATCCCCCATATGTATGTCCTCAACAGAACTTCTATATGATATCATAGCTTATTGAGAGTGTCAACCCTATTTTTAATATTTTTCTTTTATTTTTCCTACCGGAATCCAAGTAACCAAATCAACAGCGGATTATGGTTGTACAAAAACGTCAAGATCGCGCTCTGCTCAACCATCGCATAACACGTTGTTCCAATCTCTGTCGTATAAATCAGAGTCAGCACAAGGAATGCGATCCATACGATAATACATCCCAGACCAATTCCAAGCACTCCTCCCGCCAGATGATTGATCGCACCAAGTAACGGAAGTTCACCAATAATATTCACTGCATACATCAATGCGCTTACAAGAATGATCGCAATCAAAAATGTCACAAGAAATGACACAACATTGAGAATCATTCGTGAAATATAGGCTGCAACATATTCTGGGAAAGTTGTAACATCCAGTTCTTCATAAATCGCAGTATTATTATTTTCCAGCAATGCATCTTTCAAAAACTGTGGCAACATTGAATTCTCAATCTCACGGATCTGTGTATCTTTTGGAAGATCTCCGACCACTTTCAGGATATCCTGTGCAGTTATCCCCAGTTTGTCCCATCCAGATTCGCTTAATGATTTAATCTGGTCTACCGTTAAATTCTCCAGAGGTGTTCCACTGAGATTCGCTTTCAACAGATCATCTGCTGAAAGCTCTGGCATAAATGCTTCCACTATCTTCTTCTCCAGTACGTCCTGCGCCGGTGTATGCTTCATCAGCGCATCCGACACGTATGGGGAAAGGAATGACACCAGTACCAGTGTCAATATTGTTGACAGAAGGGATAAACCAATTCTGAGAAATCCCTTCACAAAGCCGGCAATCATGCAGACTAAAAACACAATCCCGACTGCAAGTAACAACCAATTCTCCATATATCTCTCCTATTTTGTCAAATAAACAATTCGCAGTTCATTATCACTCATCACATAGTATCTGTTCAGACCAAATGCATCAAAGATTTCCTGCGCATCTGCTCCCAGGTCTCCCTTAAACTTCAGGACTTCTGTCGTTGTATAAATACAGCACTTACTTCCATCATACAGAATGATATTGTCTCCATCCATCTTTACATGACTATAATCTCCCTGTATTTCTCTACTGAACACAGTATCTCCTGATTGATTATACATTCTCAACTCATACCCTGACTTCTCCTGATTAAGCAGGACAAATCCAAAATAAGAATCCGAATGGAAAACACTTTTTATCTCTTGATTCACTTTCACTTCTTTTATCTGCTTTGGAGTATCTTTTCCTGTATAAATCTCAAATCCATTATCTCCACTGCAACAGATCTGTCATTTCCCATAAAGAAAATCTCGCCGATCAGCATATCTTCATAAGTATCTGCCGTCACTTTGTTATCTGCCTTCTCTTTGCCGGCAGCATCAAAATTATAATATCCGATCCTGCTCTGCACCTGTGTTCCTTTGGTATAAAGATAAGAAACTGCCAGAACCTTTCCATCATCAGACAAATCCAATGCGATCGGATATCCTGTATTTCCAATTGTAATCTGCTGCTCTACCAGAATATTTCCTGCTGCATCATAAGATATAATCTTCGGTGAAGTCTCATCTTTCAAAATTGCACTGACAATTCCCTGATTCGATACTGCGATTCTCTCAATCGGTAATGTCGTCTGAATCTCACCTTTCAACCCATTTTTTGTAAATACGAGAATACTATTGCCTCCGCTGTCAGCAACTGCAAACACATCGTCTTTCACAACAATCACCGGTGTCTGAAGCTGTGTTGGCTGAATCCACTTTTCCTCATTCTTCTTATTCAGAAATACCACACCGTCATGATTATAACGCACAATTCCATCTGCAAACTGAACGTAATTATTCCTGTCCGAAAGGTCTTTCGCGTAACTGTCTGCCTTGCGGACTGTGCCATAAGTCTTACTATCTAAAAGGAGGTATGTTCCGCAGATTGCCATCGCAATCAGGATGATATAGGTAAGAAGTTCTTTTCTTCTCCGGCGTTTGATCCTTCTTTCCCTTTGTCTCAGCGCTTTTCTATCATCCTGCGTTTTTACCACCTGTAAATTCGACATTTTCTTTCGCGCCATATTGCTCCCCTTATCGTTTGTCCAGTGCACCTTTTTTCTGTTGATACACTTTTAGCTTTCACTTATCTTTCACAGTATAACACGGATTTATGGCAATATCAATTTTTGTCCAATATAGATCAAGTTCCCATTCTGCAATCCATTCATCCGGCTGATCGCATCTACATGACTAACATCTCCATACATTTTTTTACTGATAATTGCAAGGGTATCTCCTTTTTCCACCACATAAATATCATCATTTTCATCTGCTGCAACGGCAGTCCCGGAAACCGGAACACTTTCTGTATTCTTATCTTCCGTCTGTTCTTCCCCTTCATTTTCTTCCGTTATCTCTTTGGATTCCTTTTCTGTATCTGCTGCTTCCTGATTTTTATCCATAGTAGTTGCTGCTCCACTCGTCTCTTTCACATCAGGTGAGGATGTTTGCTTTTCCCCCTCGGCAACCACATTTATCTTATTCTGTAGGGATTTCATTTTACTGAAATTATTCATCATAGAAACGCCCATCACGATCAGAACCAGTACAAGACATGTACTGATCCCATACATCAGACTGCCTGTCCTTCTTTCTCTTTTCTGACCGCCCCGTTCACGTACCAGAGAACGAAAGCTTTGTGCAGCCGTATCTTCCACAGATTCTGTCTGAACCGTCCCATTTTTTTTTTCGACTTGCAATCATATAATTCTGCATGCACGGATTCTTCTCGTAATAAGTATAATGTCCTCCAATTTCCATCAGATCTCCCAGCTTATGTACAAAAAATACATCTTCCTGGTTTGACGAATCTTTCATAACAAGGACGGTATTTTTCTTTGGAAATAATTTTTTATGCAGCTTTACGTTGATAGAACCCGGAGCCAGCTGTAAATCATGCTCTGTCACAAACCAGCCTATGATTTCTCCTTCTTCAAAATACTGGCTGCATTCTTCGCAACCACATTTCCATATCTTGTCATTGATCAGGTATTCACCGCCCTCCTTTTTAACTCTTTTATTTTTATCGCACCATAAATATAAATATATTCTTCATTGTCCTGCTTCTGCATTTCACCAATCAGAAAGGCTCCTTCTGGTTGTTTTTCTTTCTCGCTTTTTTCACTTAACTGAAGAAAAAAAGTATCTACATAATCTTCCACATAGATTTTTGGACTATCACTCACATTTCCTATCTGACGCACATTTTTTGGAATCTGTCTTCTCCATTTTATACTCACCTTTCTATCACTTTTATTTAATTTCCCGGGATTGCCTTAACATAGCACAAGGAAATCGGGAGATTTTATCAATTAGTGTCAGGTAAGTTCGACAAATATTACTTTTCGTGCACAACATTTTCTTAATATCTCCAAACATAAAAAAACGCTCCGGTACTCTCTGATTGCAGATATTCTGTAAACAGAAAGCGCGAAGCGTTCTTTTTGTTAATTATGTAACTGGTTATTTTGCAAATGCTTTGATCTTCTCGTAGATGCTGTCTGTATCAAGACCATACTTCTTCAGAAGCTCAAGTGCCGGACCAGACTCACCGAATGTATCATTCACACCGATCTTCATAACCTGTGTCGGAGCTTTCTCTGAAAGTACATCACATACAGCACTTCCAAGTCCGCCAATAACGGAATGCTCTTCAACTGTAACAACTTTTCCTGTCTCTTTTGCAGCTGCTACAACAAGTTCCTCATCGAGAGGTTTGATCGTATGAATGTTGATCACTTTCGCATCAATTCCATCTGCTGCAAGCTTCTCAGCTGCTTCCAGACAGTTACTTACAGGAAGTCCTGTTGCGATGATCGTCAGGTCTTTTCCTTCTCTTAACACAACACCTTTTCCAAGCTCAAACTTGTAGTCCGGTCTGTCATTGATCACCGGCACTGCGAGACGTCCAAATCTCAGATATACCGGTCCCTGATGCTCGTAAGCAGCACGTACAGCTGCTCTTGCCTCTACATCATCAGCTGGGTTAATTACAACCATTCCTGGAATTGTACGCATCAAAGCGATATCCTCATTGCACTGATGTGTTGCTCCATCTTCTCCTACAGAGATTCCGGCATGTGTTGCACCAATCTTTACATTCAGGTGTGGATATCCAACAGAGTTTCTTACCTGCTCAAATGCACGTCCTGCTGCGAACATTGCGAAAGAACTTGCAAACGGAACTTTTCCTGTTGTTGCAAGACCTGCTGCAACACCTATCATATTAGACTCAGCAATAACCACAATCGATGAAAACGATCCGGATGTGCTTTCTTGAATACACCTGTCTTTGTAGCTGCTGCCAGATCGGCATCAAGTACTACAACGTTATCATGTTCTGTTCCGAGTTCAGCCAAAGCATTACCGTAGCTGTCTCTTGTTGCGATCTTCTTTACTTCTGACATAATGCTTCACCTGCTTTCTCTAATTCTTCCATTGCAATCTTGTACTCTTCATCGTTCGGAGCTTTTCCGTGCCATCCTACCTGGTTCTCCATGAAGGATACGCCTTTTCCTTTTACTGTCTTAGCAATAATAGCTGTCGGCTGTCCTTTTACTGTCTTTGCTTCTTTGAATGCAGCATCGATCTGATCAAAGTCATTTCCATCAATATTGATTACATGGAAATTAAATGCCTCAAACTTCTTATCGATCGGGTACGGAGAGTTGACTTCTGTAATTGCTCCATCAATCTGAAGATTGTTATTATCAACGATAACAACGAGATTATCCAGTTTTCTATGTGCTGCCAGCATGGAAGCCTCCCATACCTGACCTTCCTGGATCTCACCGTCTCCGAGCAGTGTGTATACTCTGTAGTCTGCATTGTCAAGCTTTCCTGCGATTGCCATACCTACAGCTGCTGAAATTCCCTGTCCAAGAGATCCTGAAGACATATCAACACCTGGAATGTGTTTCATGTCCGGATGTCCCTGCAGATAAGATCCTGTATGACGAAGTGTCACGAGATCTTCCTTCGGGAAGAATCCTTTCTGCGCAAGTGTAGAATATAATCCCGGAGCTGTGTGTCCTTTAGAAAGAACGAAACGATCGCGATCCGCTTTCTTTGGATTCTTTTGGGTCTACGTTCATCTCTTCAAAATAAAGGTATGTAAAAATCTCTGTTGCTGAGAGAGATCCACCTGGATGTCCGGCCTTTGCGCTATGCAGTGCTGTTACAATCCCTTTCCGGATCTCATTCGCAGTTTTCATAAGCTCTAACTTGTTCATGATATCTCCTTTTTTAATTTCCATTCTGATTCCATTTTCAGTCTTAACGTTATTTCCCGGATTACTCACCAAAAACAGCAATATAATCCTTTTTAAACTTCTCGATACCTGCATCTGTCAGTGGGTGATGTGTCATCTGCTCGATTACCTTGTAAGGTACTGTTGCAATATCTGCTCCTGCCAGTGCACATTCTGTTACATGGATTGGATTACGTACACTTGCTGCGATAATCTCTGTCTCAATTCCTGCTACTTCGAACATCTCTACGATCTCTGCAATGAGGTCAACTCCCTTTGTAGAAATGTCATCCAGGCGTCCAAGGAACGGAGAAACATAAGTAGCTCCTGCTCTTGCTGCAAGAAGTGCCTGGTTTGCTGTGAAGATCAGAGTTACATTTGTCTTGATTCCCTCTGCTGTAAGAACTTTAACAGCCTTCAGGCCTTCTACTGTCATAGGGATCTTAACTACCATGTTCGGATGGATCTTTGCAATCTCACGTCCTTCTGCGATCATGCCTTCTGCATCTGTTGTTGTAGCCTTAACCTCTCCACTGATCGGTCCGTCTACGATAGATGCGATCTCAGCGATAACTTCTTTAAAAACACGTCCTTCTTTTGCAATCAGAGACGGGTTTGTTGTAACTCCGCAGATCACTCCCATGTCATTTGCTTTCTTGATATCCTCTACATTAGCCGTGTCGATAAAAAATTTCATTTTTAAGTCCTCCTATACATGAATCTTCCTCTTACCACTGATACAACTCACTGTTTTTCCAGCAGTAATTCGTTTGTTTATGAGCTGATTATATAGCTTCCAAAACCTGAGGTCAACTGTCTGAAAAATTATTAATAGTCATTTTTCACTTAATAATCCGACATATTAACCGTTTTTATTAATATTAGTTAATATCAATCGTTTTTATTCTGTATAAAAATCTTTATTTTAAAGGCTTTATCAACATTTTCTAAAATCAGAATCGTTTGTTTTTGTTATTTTTATTAGTAATAATTTTATTATTTTTTATTAATTTTAAATAATCCAGCGTCTATACATCAACTATTTTGTCTTTGCATAAGACGTTGTTCCACGAACCACGATCTGTGGCTCATATTCCACATGATAAATACTGACCGGTTCAAATTCCGTATACTTCCAGTCCCTTGAACTGATCTTTTTCATGATGATATCACAGGCATCCATTCCTTTGTGAACCACAAAATGCTCGATCGTTGTAAGTGACACTTTCTTAACTTTGGAAAATAAAGTATTATCACATCCCATAACCGAGACATCTCCGGGAACTTTATACTTCATATCCTGGAGTGCATCCATAATCCCAAATGCGATCATATCATTCAGCCCCACGATTGCAGTGAGATCTTTTTCTGTCCGGAGTCAGTTCTTTTGTCAGATCATATCCGATGCGGTACTCTGAATCGATTCCCGGAACATTCCGGTCAAATTCTTCATCTGCTTCTTTTACAATCACCTGATCGCCATATCCGGCTTTCCTGAATTCATCCAGAAAACCTTCCACCCGGCGGAATCTCTGCTTCTGTCTCGCAGTTAATGGCGGTGTAATGTATGCCACATGCTGATGCCCCAGTTCCAGAAGATGTCTGCCCATTAATCTTCCAAGCTTTGTATTGTCCAACTCCACTGCATCTACATCCAAATGCTTCTCCTGGTTATTGATCACAACAACCGGAATCCTTTCAGACATTTCTTTGAGCTGTCCGAGAAAGCATTTTCCCGGATTGCACATATAGATAATTCCCTGTGCATTCAGAGTCGAGATCATTTTCAGATAACGCTCTTCCAATTTTAAATCTCTCTGTGTATTACAGACAAAGATTCCGAACCCCTGCTCTGTTGCCCTTGATTCAATTCCTTGCAAAAGCATTACATAGTATGGGTTTGTCAGGTTCGGGCTGATGACAACGAGCAGTTTTTCTCGTCGCTCTCCACGCTGTGTTCTGCGTTTCGGAAGTTCATACCCCAGTTCTCCCGCCGCTACCTCCACTTTCTGGATTACTTCTTTTGAAAAAGAGACGTTATACTTCTTATTGAGTACCATCGAGACCGTTGCCTGTGAAACTCCCGCGCGCTTTGCCACATCTGAAGATGTAACTTTTTTCTTCGCCATAGCCAGTCCCTCCTGCCGGTGTCTCAAATGCTTTTACAATTCTGTTCTTCCTTCCAATGCCCGGAGCAGTGTTACCTCATCAATGTATTCCAGATCACCACCAACCGGAACACCACTGGCAATCCTGCTCACCTTGATTCCGACCGGTTTGATTAAGTTTACTGATATACATTGCTGTTGTCTCGCCTTCCAGACTGGAATTCGTCGCAATGATCACTTCATCCACATCTCCCTGCAGACGCTCCATCAATTCTTTCAGACGGATATCCCCGGGACCGATTCCAAGCATTGGAGAAATTGCTCCATGAAGTACATGATAGACTCCGTTGTACTTTCCGGTCTTCTCATACGCTGCCAGATCACGCGGTGTCTCCACTACCATGATTGTCTTATGATCTCTGTCCGGATTGCTGCAGATTGGGCAGATATCCTTATCCGTCAACGTACAGCACTCCTTACAGTAACGGACATTCTTGCGGGCATCTACGATTGCATTCGCAAGTCCTTCTACCTGTTCTACCGGCATATTGATCACATGAAATGCAAGTCTTTGTGCTGATTTATTCCCGATTCCCGGAAGTCTCGAGAACTCCTCGATCAGACGGCTGATCTGATTACTGTAGTAATCCATTAGAACATTCCGCCTCCAAGACCGCCAAATCCGCCTGTCATCTTAGATACTGCTGCATTTGTCTCCTGCTCAACCTGACGCAGTGCTTCATTTGTCGCTGCTACAATCAGGTCTTCCAGCATCTCAATGTCGTCCGGATCTACAACTTCTTCTGCAAGTTTTACTTTTGTTACTTCTCTTTTGCCGGATACAGTTACTTCTACTGCTCCGCCACCTGCAGCTGCTGTGAACTCTTTTGTCTCAAGTTCTTTCTGCTGCTCTTCCATCTGACGCTGCATCTTCTGTGCCTGCTTCATCAGATTCGCCATATTTCCCGGCATTCCGCCGCCTGGAAATCCTCCACGCTTTGCCATGTCTAATCCTCCACTGTTATTTCCATATTTATTTTCTGTTCTATGTCCACAAATGTATCCTCAAAGTGTCTGCCCTCTTCTACATGGCGGACATCTACCTCGACTTTCTTTCCAATCTTCTCTTCAATGAGCTGTTCAAGTTCCTGCACATGATCTTCTCTGCCAACCATATCTGCCGACATAGCATCTGGCAGTACAATCAGCAAGCGATTGTCACCACCAAGACTCAGTCTTGCTTTTTTAAGAAAGCCTCTGATCATACCTGACGCTTCATCTGCGATAGAACGGAAATTCTTCACCACTTCCTGCACATCCTCCGGAATTGCATTCGGCAGCTCCGGTTTCGCCTCCCTGCTTCCCGCAACGCCTGATCCGGATGATGACGCATCATCTCCATTCACGTAAACAACTCGCTGCGGCATATCTGCGGCTGCAGCAAGTCCTTTCTCTACTTTGTCTTCTACCGCACGAATCCTGTCCAGAAGTGCATCCTGACCAGTCTCCATCGCCGGAGTACAAAGCTTGATCAGTGCAACTTCCAGAAGCACTCTCTTCTGCGTCGCATACTTCAACTGACCGGAAAGTTCTGAGAATATACGGATATAACGCAACAGCATATCAAGTTCAATCATCTTTGATTCTTCCTTGAGCTGCAGCATATTTTCCGTAGACACATCCAGCACGTCCTCTATATTATCAGAAGTTTTAACCAAAAGCAAATTTCTCAGATACCATGTAAAATCTGCGGCCAGCTGGGTCAGTTCACGCCCCTGCATAACCAGATCTTCCACGATATCAAGAACTCCGGCAACATCTCTTTCCAATACTTTCCGAAGCAGGCGGCTGAACACATCCGTATCCACCGCACCAAGTACTTCAAGCACATGATCATACGTCAGCTTCTGTCCCAGATAAAATGCAATGCACTGATCCAGCAGACTGAGTGCATCACGCATAGATCCGTCTGCCGCCTTTGCGATATAGCGAAGTGCTTTTTTCTTCCACTTCTACCTGTTCTGTCTGCATCAGATCACGCATACGGTCTGTAATTGTCTCAATGCTGATTCTCTTGAAATCGTAGTGCTGACATCTGGAAAGAATCGTAATTGGGATTTTATGCACTTCTGTTGTCGCCAGAATAAAAATAACATACTCCGGCGGCTCCTCAAGTGTCTTAAGCAATGCGTTAAATGCTCCGATGGAAAGCATATGCACCTCGTCGATAATGTATACTTTATACTTACCTTCTGTCGGTCGATATGTCACTTCCTCCCGGATCTCACGGATATTGTCAACACCATTGTTCGATGCAGCATCGATCTCGATCACATTCATTGAAGTGCCGGCAGCGATAGATTTACACATCTCGCACTCTCCGCATGGACTTCCATTTACCGGGTGCTCACAGTTTACTGCCTTCGCAAATATTTTCGCAACCGTTGTCTTACCGGTTCCTCGCGTTCCGCAAAACAGATACGCATGTCCGATCCTGTTCGCCTTAATCTGGTTCTGAAGCGTTGTAACAATATGATCCTGTCCTTTTACATCTTCGAATTCAGAAGGACGGAACTTTCTGTATAGCGCCGTATATGACATGAATTACACCTCGTCTCCGAAGCTGATACCGATTGTTCTCGCTTCTTTGATCAGACCACAGTTCGGATCAACATATTTCAGCTTTCCTGCAACCTCTTCCAACGGAACTTTCACTGTCTCACCATTTCTCATGGCTACCATATATCCGTATTCTTCATTCAGGATCAATTCTGCTGCCTTCGCTCCGACTCTTGTTGCAAATACACGGTCATAAGAACAAGGTGTGCCACCTCTCTGTGTGTGTCCGGGAACTGTGATACGAACTTCCTTGTCTGTCTCTTTTCCAATCTGTTCTGCCAGTTCGTAAGCAATAGAAGGATATTTTCTGTTCGCCAGCTTCTCTTTGTACTCTTTCTTTTTCAGTTTTGCATCTTCTTTGGAAATCGCACCCTCTGCAACAGCAAGAATTGTAAATCTCTTACCTGCCTGTGTACGTTTGTCGATCACATTCTTGATTGCTTTAATATCATATGGGATCTCCGGAAGAAGAATTACGTCTGCTCCGCCTGCAATTCCGGCATGCAGAGTTACATGACCAACTTTGTGACCCATAACCTCGATAATAAATACACGGCTGTGGGAAGTTGCTGTTGTATGGATTCTGTCAATCGTATCTGTTGCGATATCAACTGCACTCTGGAATCCAAATGTCATGTCTGTTCCCCACAAATCGTTATCGATTGTCTTCGGCAGTGTCACTACATTGAGTCCTTCCTCGCGAAGAAGATTTGCTGTCTTATGAGTTCCATTTCCTCCAAGAACAACAAGACAATCCAGATGAAGCTTATGATATGTGTGCTTCATTGCCTCCACCTTGTCTATTCCATCCTTGTCCGGCACACGCATCAGTTTGAACGGCTGACGGGATGTACCAAGAATTGTTCCACCCTGTGTCAGGATTCCCGAGAAATCCCTTGATGTCAACATATTGAAATCCGAATAGATCAGACCTTTGTATCCATCTTTAAATCCATAGATTTCTACATCTTTGCGCTTGTTGCAAATTCCTTTTACAACACCGCGCATTGCTGCGTTAAGTGCCTGGCAGTCTCCACCACTGGTCAGCATTCCTATTCTTAACATGGCAACTCCTCCTATTACTCTTTGTACCTGTCTTAATCAGTTACTTTCTTTTCATGTTTATAAGCCCTAAAAAAAGCAGTTGGTTCTTCTTTCCCTGCCGCCATTCCTGATATTCCATGACCGGCGGCTACCAACTGCTTTTTATTATACCTTATTTACAAATGCTGCTCAAGAAATTTTA
>ENA-OQIY01000009-OQIY01000009.1-human-gut-metagenome-genome-assembly--contig:-NODE-9-length-18238-cov-2.075700_pt1 | contig 18238 bp, 17 predicted proteins | sample MGYA00242592_ERZ504757 | MGnify/ENA primary metagenome ERZ504757 (study PRJEB26092, sample SAMD00036366) | human gut metagenome | host: Homo sapiens | study: EMG produced TPA metagenomics assembly of the... | reverse complement strand
TTTCGTAAACTCTATTCTGTTTAAATTATATAGATAATTTATAATTGGAGAGGTGATTTAGTATGAAAAAAATATTCAAGAAATGATTTTATTATATAATTTTACAGATGAATTACGCTTAATGGAAATAAAAACTTTATTAGAAGCGATGAAAATAAAAGTTATTACTGTAGATAAAGAAGAACATTATCAAAAAATTGGTTATTTATTTGGTTTAAAGGGATTTAACAAAGTACAGCCAACAAATGAAGAAGTGTTAAATTTTGAATATGAATTAATGATGTTTCATAATTTTACTAAACCTAGATTAGATAATGTCTTAAAAGTAATGCGAGAAAAAAAATCTGCAAGTGCCTATTTGCAAAGCAGTTGTTACGACTTTTAATCGCTTTTGGAGTATAGCGCGTGTTTGTCATGCACTAGAAAAAGAACATTTAGCGATGCAAAAACAAGATGCATAAAAATTGGTTTTAAAATGGAAAGGTGAATTTTGTTGGATAATAAAGAATCATTTAATAAGTAGGGATATCTAGAAATGATGAACCTACAAGATTTTTAACTGAAGAAGAAATGGAGCAATTAGAACAAGCTAGATTTAATTATGAAACTAAAGTAGAAAATACGCCAAAAACTACGGTTGAAAAAAATAATAAGATTAAAATAGAAGATATAGCTCCTGAAACGAAAACAAAAGTTGACTATTTCTCAAAAAAACTAAAAATGTTGCACAGACTGATAAAAAATGTTGTAAGTAAAAAAATTCTCAATAGTCGCTAGTTTTGTAATTGTAGCTATACTGGGATTTTATTTGGCTTTTTCTTGGAATATGCCTATTGATAGAGATGATGAAGAAGTAGTAAAAACTGAAGTGAGACAAGAATTAAAATTAGATGATAAAACAGATGAAAATAATCTTGATACTCAAGTAAGTGAAAAGGTAGAGACTTTTGAAGCAAAAGTAGATAAAGGCAAAGCAAATTCTTGGTGGATTAGAAGAAGATATAGCACAAGATAAAGACTTAAAAGAAAATATAACTGATCTAAAAAATTCTACACAGGGCTTTTTAGATGAGCATAGCGACGAGATAAGTATATTGAAATATAGATTAGAAAATTTAATAAATGAGTTTTTAAAATAAAAGGCAGATATTTTCTGCCTTTTTTATTTTGTATACAGTAAAACTATACAATACAATTTTATGCAGTAAAGTAAAAGAAGCCTAAAAATATGCTATTTTATTAGACTTTGTTAATATGTAAATCTTCATTTGCTGCATAATAATTTTTAAATATAACAAAACAGAATATTACAACTATTTTAAATAGCTTTTAAATATAAGGGTTTTGTGTAAAAGATAAGATTTATTTATTGTATAAATATATTGACATCGTAGTAACAAGTTTTTATAATGTATATTGCACTTTATTATAAAGGTACATTATAAAAATACGAATGTATTTATTTTGATGTGTTTTAAATAATTTATTGGAGGCGGTTATTGTGTGTAGAATAGGTTCTATAAAAAGTAAAGTTCCTGTTAGTCCGGCAAAAGCTTTAAAATTAATGATACCTCAACAAGAAGGTCATGATAACTCTGGATTTGCTATGGTTATGAAGGATTTATATGGTATTTTTTCCGATTATAAAGATAAGCCGTTACTTTCTTTAGCTTGTACTCAACGCGGTGCAGAAATGGTTGAAGAATATATGGACAGCCACAATTTTATTCAGTTGGCTGAATGGATTCCCGTCCCTGATAAACAACCAGGCTTAGATATTCAAGCTATGCCATATTATATATTCCGTAATTATGATTATCCTGAATATTACAAAGATAAATCAGAAGAAGAAAAAGGCGAATTGTTATTAGATACACGTTTAGCTCTTCGTAAAATATTAGAAGAATCAGGTAATGGTTTTGTATATTCATTTTGGCCAGATGTACTTACTTTGAAAGAAATTGGTGACCCTGCTGATATTGCTACATATTTCCATCTTTGGAATGAAAATGGCTGTTTACTTGCTAAAAATATTGTTGCTCAATGTCGTCAAAATACAAATTATGACATTGTACGTTATGCAGCACATCCATTCTTTTTACAAGGATATACTCTTTGCGCTAATGGTGAAAATACATTCTTTACTAAAAATAAAGAGTTCCAAAAATCTTTACATCGTGGATATATAGGTTTTGAATCAGACTCTCAAAATTTCTTATATACACTTCATTATGTTTACATGAATTAAAATGGTCTATTGAATATTTTAAACATGTAATTACACCTCTTCCATTTGAAGAAATTGATAAACGTGAAGATAAAGAAGTATTAACAGCTATTCGTCAATCTTTAGCTAATTTAGAAATAAATGGACCAAATACAGTTATTGCTAATTTACCAGATGGCAGAATGATGACATGCTGTGATTCTAAAAAACTTCGCCCAGTTGTTGTAGGTGGCGATGAAAATATGGTAGCTATTGCTTCGGAAGTTTGTGGTATTAATGAAATATTGCCAAATAGAGATATGAGCAAAGATATTTATCCTAATGAACGTGAAGTGTAGTAATTAACAATGACTTGGAGGTTCAAAGATGGAAACAGTAAAAACGCAAGATATAAGTACAAACGACCTTAATTGGAAAATTGAATATGATATGGACCGTTGCACTATGTGCGGTAGCTGTTTAGCAACTTGTACTTTTCAAGCAATTAAAGCAGATGTAATTCGCATAGATAAGACTACTTCTGATGGATTATTCCCTGATCCAAAACATACACATAAAGCAATTCCTGTTATAAAACAGGTAAAAACACTTGCAAATGCTTGTGTTGGTTGTGGTATGTGTGAAAAAGTTTGTCCAAATGGTGCTATTCGTCCAGTGAGAAATGCTGATACAAGAAAAACATTGCTTTCTCGTGATCATGGCCCTATTAAACGTGGTGGACGTACAAATTTAAATGCACAAAGAACATTAGATAGCATTATTGTAGGTCGTATCAGTCAGATGACTGACCCTGCACTTGACTCTCAGCGTCATACTTTTGATATACGTTCTCCATTTGGTAGAGTATTACCAGCAAAAGATTTGCCTTTAAAAATGGAAAATGGCAAATTAGTTATGGAACATAAAGCACCACCAGTAAATTGGATTTATCCACTTATTTTCTCTGATATGTCCATTGGTGCTTTGTCTACAAGAGCATGGGAAGCTGTTGCTCTTGCTTGTGCTTATTTGAATGAAAAATGCAATATTCCAATTCGCATGAGTTCTGGTGAAGGCGGTATGCCAATTAAACTTTTGGAATCGGATTATTTAAAATATATGATTTTACAGATTGCTTCTGGTCACTTTGGTTGGAACCGTATTGTAAAAGCTCTTCCTAAAATGAAAGTAGACCCAGCAGGCGTTCTCATTAAAATTGGTCAAGGGGCAAAACCTGGTGATGGTGGTTTGCTTCCTGCAGCTAAAGTAGCAGAACATGTTCAGGCAATTCGTGGTGTACCAAAAGCTACACTTTCTTCTCCACCAAACCATCAAGGTTTGTATTCCATTGAAGAATCTGTACAGAAAATGCATTTATCCATGAACGCTGCTTTTGGTTTCAGAGTTCCTGTAGCTATTAAATGTGCTGCTTCAGCTACTTCTGTATCTGTATATAATAATTTACTTCGTGACCCTTATAAAATTTGTGGTGGTTTCTTCATTGATGGTATTCAAGGTGGTACTGGTGCTGCAAATGAAATTTCCTTAGACCATACAGGTCATCCAGTTGTTTCCAAAATTCGTGATTGCTATTTAGCAGCTGTAAAACAAGGTCTTCAAGGTCAAATTCCACTTTATGGTGGTGGTGGTATCGGTCTTACTGGTAATGCAGCAGCTGATGCTTTCAAAATGATGTGCCTTGGTGCAAATGGGGTATTCTGTGGTAAAATCTTAATTCAACTTTTAGGCTGTGTTGGTAATGAACATGGTCGTTGTAATTCTTGTAATACTGGTAAATGTCCAACTGGTATTTGTACACAAGACCCTCGCCTTGTTAAACGTCTTGATATTGATAAAGGCGCACAAAAAATCGTTGATTATGTCTTAGCTTTTGACCAAGAACTTAGAAACTCATGGCTCCAATTGGTACTCATCTCTTCCAATTGTAGAAGTGATGCTCTTGTTTCTACAGATAAAGCTATTGCTGAAAAACTTGGCATTCAATATGTATGCTAATTAGTGAGGAGGATTTTTAAGATGTTTACTATAGATACTTTAGTTGGACATGAACGTATGTCCACACAAGATTTACTCCTTGCTATTGGTCAAGCTGTAGCTCAAGGAGAAACAGAATTTGAAATACATGCTTCTGGTCAACATGATATTGGTGGTCCATTATGGCATCCAGAAGGAAAAAAATTATTTTTCCATGTAACTAACGCAGGTCAACGTGTTGGTTGTATGTGTCTTGATAATACAGAAATCGTAGTAGATGAATCATCTTCTGCTGATGTTGGCTGGCTTAATGCTGGTGGTAAAATCACTGTTCGCGGTGATGCTGGTGATACAGCTGGTCATTGTTCTGCTGGCGGTAAAATTTATATCGGTGGTAGAGCAGGTACTCGCTCTGGTTCACTTATGAAACATGACCCACTTTATGAAGAACCACAATTATGGGTATTAAAAAATGTAGGTTCATTCTCCTTTGAATTCATGGGTGGCGGTAAAGCTGTTGTCTGCGGTGTAGATAGTGAAGAATTTGCAAGTGTACTCGGCGAACGTCCATGTGTAGGTATGGTAGGCGGTACAGTATATTTCCGTGGAAAAATAGATGGTTATCCAGCAGATATTCGCTTGAAAGATTTAACAGATGAAGACATTGCATTTTTAGATAATAATATGGACGAATTCTTGGAATCCATCAGAAAAACAGAACTTCGCAGTGAATTATCTGATTGGCAACAATGGCATAAACTTGAACCATTAACTTTTGCAGAAAAACAAGCTATTGCTGATAAACAACCAGATATAAAATCCTTCCGTCAAAATGAATGGATAAAAGGTGGTATGTTCAGTGATGTTGCTGTAGATGATTTTGCTGTAAATCCTACAGTTGTAACAGGAACATATCGTCAAAGAGTTCCTTATTGGGAAAATGCAAAATTTGCAGCTCCTTGTGAATTTAGTTGTCCGTCAAATATACCAACTCAAAAACGTTATAACTTAATTCGTCAAGGTAAATTAGAAGACGCAATTAAACTTGTATTAGAATATACACCATTCCCAGGTTCTGTTTGCGGTAGTGTTTGCCCTAATCCTTGTATGGAAGGTTGTACTCGTGGTGGCATTGATGAAGCTGTACAAATCGGTCAACTTGGCTATTTATCAGCTTTTACAAAAGTTGATGCACCAAAAGTTAAAACTGGCAAAAAAATCGCCGTTATCGGTGGTGGGGTAGCTGGTTTATCTGCTGCATGGCAACTTGCTCGCAAAGGTCATGATGTAACTGTTTATGATGATGATAAACATATGGGCGGTAAACTTGAACAAGTTATTCCTCGTGCTCGTTTATCTCATGAATTATTACAGTCTGAACTTAAACGCATTGAAGATATGGGCGTTAAATTCGTACCAGAATGCAAAGTTGATGCTGATAAATTTGCTCAAATTAAAAATGATGCAGATGCTGTTGTTGTAGCAACAGGTGGTCATAAATCTCGTTTCTTTAACTGGGAAGGTAAAGAAAAACTCGTCATGGGTCTTCAATTCTTGAAAGCAGTAAATCGCGGATGATAATCCAAAAGTTGGTAAACATGTAATCGTTATTGGTTGCGGTAATGCCGGCATGGATACAGCTCGTGGTGCTTATGATATGGGTGCAGAAACTGTTACTTGTATCGACGTACAAAAACCAGCAGCTTTTGATGAAGAAATTGAATATATTGAAAGCCGTGGCGGTAAATTAGTTTGGCCATTTATGACAACAAAAATCACTGACGAAGGTATCTATGATGATAAAGGTCGTTTCATTCCAGGTGATATGGTTATGGTATCAATCGGTGAAGCACCTATTCTTGATTACTTACCACAAGATGATAGCATTAAAAAATTCCGTGATTGGGTTGTACCAAATAAAGACAATTCCATTTTAGATGGAGTATTTGTAGCAGGGGACGTAATCAAACCTGGTCGTTTAACTGATGCTATCGGTTCAGGTCAAAAAGCAGCTTACTATGCAGATGCTTATGTGATGAATAAAGAAGTAGAAGCTTTCCCTGAAAAACAGCAAGTAAATAAAGATACTTTAGCTAAAGCTTATTTTGATAAATGTCATCATTGCAATCTTGGCGAACCAGCAGATGATGTAAATCGCTGCATTAGTTGTGGTACTTGCCGTGATTGTGAAACTTGTATGCAATCTTGTCCAGAAAAAGCAATTACACGTATTCAACATTTAGATGGTAGCTTTGAATATGTATCTGATGCTAAAAAATGTATCGGTTGTGGTATTTGTGCAGGCGTTTGTCCTTGCGGTATTTGGACATTAAAAAATAATCCAGAAGAAATAAAATGTATAGAACAAAAGCTGAATAAGCTGATAAATAAAAAGCTATCTGTTATTAAACAGGTAGCTTTTTTATGGAATTTATTAAATCATATTATAGAAAAAAGAAAGTGAATAAAATGAGAAAATCATTAAATGGCGAAGTTTTTTGATTTTATGTTATTATTATTGATAGTAGGAGCAGTATTTCATATTTTAAATGTACCAGAACTCATAGAAGAATTTGTAAAATTTATAGCTGTAATTGTCGTACTTATCATGATAAAACAAGTTTTTGATTATCTGCATGGAAAAAGAGAATGATATTATTTAAAATATAAAGGATTTTCAAAGAAAATTGTGGAACTAAAATAACATAGATAAGGAGGGTTATATAATGACTAATGAAGTTATAAAAGCTATGATTGAAAGACGTTCTTGTCGTAAATTTAAAGCAGAGCAAATAAAAGATGAAGAGTTACAAGCTATATTAGAAGCAGGTAAATATGCAGCTACAGGTAAAGGATTGCAATCTCCGAAAATGGTAGTTATTCAAAATCCTGAAGTAATTGCAAAATTATCTAAATGGAATGCTGATATTATGGGAGTGAAATCTGACCCATTTTATGGAGCACCTACAGTGATTTTAGTTTTAGCTGATGCAACAAGAACTACAGCTGTTCAAGATGGTTCACTTGTAATGGGAAATTTAATGCTTGCAGCTCATAGTATAGGTGTTGCTTCTTGCTGGATTAATAAGAGCAAAAGAAAGAATTTGCTACAGAAGAAGGCAAAGCATTATTGAAACAATGGGGTATTGAAGGTGATTATATCGGTGTTGGACATTGTGTATTAGGATATCCAGCAGTTGATTTACCAAAACCTGCTCCTCGTAAAGATGATTATGTAGTTTTTGTTAAATAAGCATAATATAAATAGATTTCAAGGTATTTAATGGACTTTTTATAAACATTAAATACCTTTTTTATTTGACAGAAGTTGATTTTTGGAGTATTATATAAGCTGACATTTGTAAATGTGTAAACGTTATATATACTTAAATATCTTATTTTATAAGATGAAACTTTATTTTACATATTTTAAATGCATTTATAATATAGTTTTTATGGTGGACTTATAGTTTTTATGGAGGGATTAAGATGAAGACGTTAGAAGCAATCAGTAATTTTATATCGAAATATATGGCGGCTTTTGTTATTATCGTGGCTGCAATTGCTTTGTTTATGCCATGGACTTTTACCTGGTCGGCGAAATATGTTACATATTTATTAGGCATTGTCATGTTTGGTATGGGTATGACTTTGCGTTTTGAAGATTTTAAATTAGTATTTAAACGTCCTAAAGATGTATTTATTGGGGCACTTGCTCAATTCACTATTATGCCAGCACTTGCTTGGGTTTTAGCAACATTATTTCAATTACCACCAGAACTTGCAGTCGGTGTAATTTTAGTAGGTACTTGCCCAGGCGGAACATCTTCAAATGTTATGACTTACTTGGCACGTGGCGATGTAGCATTATCCGTATCTATGACAATGACAACTACAATTTTAGCGCCAATTGTTACACCTATTCTCAGTTGGTGGCTCGCTGGTGCATGGATTGATATTTCTTTACAAGCAATGATGATTTCTATTATTCAAGTAGTAGTAGTACCTATTGCTTTAGGTATTATCATCAATAAATTCTTTGGTGATTTTGTACGCAAGGCTATAAAATTATTACCTCTTATTTCCGTAATTGCTATCGTTTTAATCGTAGGTGGCGTAGTATCTGTTAGTGCACAAAAATAATGGAAACTGGCTTACTCATCATGGCTGTAGTTATTTTGCACAATATGTTAGGTTACGCTTTAGGTTTTGCTATTGCTAAAGCTTTAAAAATGGATATGGCTAAATCAAAAGCAATTTCTATTGAAGTAGGTATGCAAAATTCAGGCTTGCAACATCTCTTGCTATGATGCACTTTGGTGCTGTAGCAGCTATACCAGGAGCAATCTTTAGTGTATGGCATAATATTTCTGGTTCTTTAGCAGCAAATTATTTAGCTGGAAAAATGGATAAAGAAGAAAAAGCAGTTGCTAATAAATTAGTAGAAAATTGATTTAAATTATAAAGTGATAAATCATATCTTGCAGGTAAATATTGAATATGCTATATTATTAGTAATGATTACTTACTCGCAAGGGGAGTAGCTGAACGATTGATATCGTCAATACGAGTTTATCTCCGGTACAATCGACATTTAACATGTAAGCAAGACCTTGTTTCCTAGGCTGATGTTTTAGGAAGCAGGGTCTTTTTTATATCATCAATATGATACAAATTAATTTAGAAAGAAGCGATGAATAAGTGGAAGGCATGTTTTCTGCGGCATGGTTTGCAGCTCTAGGAAGTATTTTGTTATTGGATTTAATTTTAAGTGGTGATAATGCTATTTTAATAGCTATGGCATGTAAAAGACTTCCTGATAAACAGAAATTGAAAGCCATGATAATTGGTTGTATGGGAGCTGTAATAATTAGAGTATTATTAACTTTATTTGCTACAGAATTGTTAGGTTTACCATACTTACAATTTATAGGAGGAATTCTTCTATTATATATAGCAGTTAAATTGTTGACTGACCATGGTGATGACAAAGCCGGTGATAAACAGCCGACTACTTTGATGGCTGCAGTAAGAACTATTATTATTGCAGATTTTATCATGAGTTTAGATAATGTATTATCTTTAGCAGGCGTAGCTAATATGGTTCCAGAAGGAAAATGGAGTTTAATTATTTGTGGTTTGATGATTAGCTTGCCAATAGTATTATGTGGTGCGCAATTATTTTTAATGATAATGAAAAAATTACCAGGTCTTGTTTATGTAGGTGGCGGTATTTTAGCTTATACTGCTGCTGAAATGATGGTAATGGATAGAGTTATTGGTGTTTATTTAGTGGAATGGAGTTTGATTATTAAAGTTGTATTGGTATTAATGATATTGAGTTTTGGTTGGTTTAAAAATCATAAAAGTTGTAATTGTTAACAGAACTTTAGGAGGAAATTATTTATGAATATGTTAAAAACGACGTTATTGATGGCGGCGTTAACAGGTATATTGATTGCTATTGGTGGTGCAATTGGCGGCAGCACAGGCGCTGTAGTTATGTTTGTTATCTCTTTAGGATTGAATTTCTATACTTATTGGAATAGCGATACCATGTGTTTAAGAGCATATAATGCTAGAGTAATAACACGTGAAGAAGCACCTAATCTATATGATTTAGTAGAAAGATTAGCAGAAAGAGCACAACTTCCTATGCCAAGAGTAGCTATTATTGAAGCTGATGAGCCAAATGCTTTTGCTACAGGTAGAAATCCAGAACATGCAGCTGTAGCTGTAACAACAGGAATTATGCGAGCTCTTACTTATGAAGAATTAGCAGGGGTTATCAGCCATGAGCTTGCCCATGTAAAACATCGTGATACATTGATTGGAACAATAGCAGCTTCTATTGCAGGTGTAATTTCTATGATAGCGAATATTGCTCAATTTGCAGCTATTTTTGGTAGCAATAATGATGATGAAGAAGGTTCTAATCCATTAGTATTGATGGCAACAGCTATTATAGCTCCTATTGCTGCTGCAGTAATTCAGATGGCTATTTCCCGTACACGAGAATATGATGCAGATGCTGAAGGTGGCCGTATTTGTGGAAATCCGCTTTATTTAGCAAATGCCTTGGAAAAAATAGAGCATTATGCTAAATATGGAGAAATACCAAATGCGAAACCAGAAACTTCTCATATGTTTATTATTAATCCTTTAGCCGGCAAAGGAAAATCTATAGCAAATCTATTTAGTACACATCCATTGACTGAAGATAGAATTGCGAAACTTCATGAGCAAGCTAGTCAGCAAGGTATTACAACAGTTTAATAAAATCTGTAAAGTTAATAGATATCAATACGAGATGGCATGTTATTTACTTAGTATGCTATCTCTATTTTTATTAAAAAATGTAAAAAAAATCACAAAAAAAAGATGTTGACAAAGTGATTTATAGTAGATATAATAATTAAGCACTCAACGAGAGGGCAACTCAAAAGAAAGAAAATTGTTAAAAAACAAAAAATGAATTAAAAAAAAGTTCTTGACAAGATAAACTTCTTGAGTTAAGATATACAAGCTGGCTTTTGAAGCCAGCAGGAAATGTTCTTTGAAAACTAAACAATGCACAATATGTTTTCTAACATAAACGAATGTGCGGTATCTGCTTTGTAGCAGATTACCTAATAAATTCTTTTTAAACAGATAATTAAAGAGCCAATCGGTTCTTCGAAAAATAATTTTTTTGGAGAGTTTGATCCTGGCTCAGGACGAACGCTGGCGGCGTGCTTAACACATGCAAGTCGAACGGGGTGTTTATTTCGGTAAACACCAAGTGGCGAACGGGTGAGTAACGCGTAAGCAATCTACCTTCAAGATGGGGACAACACTTCGAAAGGGGTGCTAATACCGAATGAATGTAAGAGTATCGCATGAGACACTTACTAAAGGAGGCCTCTGAAAATGCTTCCGCTTGAAGATGAGCTTGCGTCTGATTAGCTAGTTGGTGAGGGTAAAGGCCCACCAAGGCGACGATCAGTAGCCGGTCTGAGAGGATGAACGGCCACATTGGGACTGAGACACGGCCCAGACTCCTACGGGAGGCAGCAGTGGGGAATCTTCCGCAATGGGCGAAAGCCTGACGGAGCAACGCCGCGTGAACGATGAAGGTCTTAGGATCGTAAAGTTCTGTTGTTAGGGACGAAGGATAAGGATTATAATACAGTCTTTGTTTGACGGTACCTAACGAGGAAGCCACGGCTAACTACGTGCCAGCAGCCGCGGTAATACGTAGGCGGCAAGCGTTGTCCGGAATTATTGGGCGTAAAGGGAGCGCAGGCGGGAAACTAAGCGGATCTTAAAAGTGCGGGGCTCAACCCCGTGATGGGGTCCGAACTGGTTTTCTTGAGTGCAGGAGAGGAAAGCGGAATTCCCAGTGTAGCGGTGAAATGCGTAGATATTGGGAAGAACACCAGTGGCGAAGGCGGCTTTCTGGACTGTAACTGACGCTGAGGCTCGAAAGCTAGGGTAGCGAACGGGATTAGATACCCCGGTAGTCCTAGCCGTAAACGATGGATACTAGGTGTGGGAGGTATCGACTCCTTCCGTGCCGGAGTTAACGCAATAAGTATCCCGCCTGGGGAGTACGGCCGCAAGGTTGAAACTCAAAGGAATTGACGGGGGCCCGCACAAGCGGTGGAGTATGTGGTTTAATTCGACGCAACGCGAAGAACCTTACCAAGACTTGACATTGATTGAAAGACTTAGAGATAAGTCCCTTCTCTTCGGAGAACAAGAAAACAGGTGGTGCATGGCTGTCGTCAGCTCGTGTCGTGAGATGTTGGGTTAAGTCCCGCAACGAGCGCAACCCCTATACTATGTTGCCAGCATTACGGATGGGAACTCATAGTAGACTGCCGCGGACAACGCGGAGGAAGGCGGGGATGACGTCAAGTCATCATGCCCCTTACGTCTTGGGCTACACACGTACTACAATGGGATGAACAGAGGGAAGCGAAATCGCGAGGTGGAGCGGATCCCTAAAAGCATCTCTCAGTTCGGATTGTAGCTGAAACTCGCCTACATGAAGTCGGAATCGCTAGTAATCGCAGGTCAGCATACTGCGGTGAATACGTTCCGGGCCTTGTACACACCGCCCGTCACACCACGAAAGTCATTCACACCCGAAGCCGGCTAAGGGCCTATGGTACCGACCGTCTAAGGTGGGGGCGATGATTGGGGTGAAGTCGTAACAAGGTAGCCGTATCGGAAGGTGCGGCTGGATCACCTCCTTTCTAAGGAGCATGCGTTACCGAGGTAACGGCATGTGTCGAGCACATTCGAGCATTGTTTGGTTTTGAGAGAATATTTCTCTCAGATATTGATCTTTGAAAACTGCACAGAAGAAGAAATGCAAAAAAACAAATTCACCATATAAGTAGGCTGTTAATGATTTATCATTTACAGATACTATAGTTAGAACAAAAGTTCTAACCTCATTAAAAGAATTAGCTTCTCTTATGAGTTTAAAGTGGATTGAACCAAGCATTTTAGGATTTAAACAAATTACATTAGCGAAGACAAACGCAAATGACCTTAAGTAAGTTAAGTGAACAAGGGCATACGGCGGATGCCTTGGCGCCAAGAGCCGATGAAGGACGCGGTAAGCTGCGAAAAGGCATGGGTAGGAGCAAGCATCCAGTGATCCATGCATATCCGAATGGGGCAACCCACCATCAGTCATGTGATGGTACGAAAGAGGCAGACCTGGGGAACTGAAACATCTAAGTACCCAGAGGAAAAGTAATCAATTGAGATTCCCTAAGTAGCGGCGAGCGAAAGGGGAAGAGCCCAAACCATGAAACTTCGGTTTTGTGGGGTTGAGGACCAGCAAAAAGAGGAAACTTCTTAGTCGAATGGTTTGGAAAGGCCATGCACAGAAGGTAAAACACCTGTAGGCGAAAAGAAGTCAATCGGGCTGGTATCCAGAGTACTGCGAGACACGTGAAACCTTGCAGGAAGCAGGGGGGACCACCCTCCAAGGCAAAATACTACTTGGCGACCGATAGCGCATAGTACCGTGAGGGAAAGGTGAAAAGAACCCCGGGAGGGGAGTGAAATAGAACCTGAAACCGTATGTCTACAAGCAGTCGAAGCACCTTAAGAGTGCGACGGCGTGCCTATTGAAGAATGAACCGGCGAGTTACATTATGTTGCGAGGTTAAGTGGGAGACACGGAGCCGAAGCGAAAGCGAGTCTTAATAGGGCGACTAGTAACATGGTGTAGACCCGAAACCGCAGTGATCTATCCATGGTCAGGTTGAAGCGCAGGTAAAAATGCGTGGAGGACCGAACCCGTGAGTGTTGAAAAACTTTGGGATGAACCGTGGATAGGGGTGAAATGCCAATCGAACGCGGAGATAGCTGGTACTCCCCGAAATAGCTTTAGGGCTAGCCTCAGGAAGATTATAGACGGTAGAGCACTGATCTGGCAAGGGGGCGTAAAGCTACCGACCCTAGTCAAACTTCGAATGGCTATAATTAAGACCCTGGGAGTCAGACTGCGAGTGATAAGACCCGTAGTCAAGAGGGAAACAGCCCAGACCGCCGACTAAGGTCCCCAATGCTGTACTAAGTGGAAAAGGATGTAAGACTTCATAAACAACCAGGATGTTGGCTTAGAAGCAGCCACCATTAAAAGAGTGCGTAATAGCTCACTGGTCGAGAGGCCTTGCGCCGAAGATGTCCGGGGCTCAAGTACAGAACCGAAGTCGCGGCAGGATTATATAATTCTGGGTAGGGGAGCGTTGTATATCCGACTGAAGGTGTACCGGAAGGAGCGCTGGAGGATATACAAGAGAGAATGCCGGTATGAGTAGCGAAAAGAACAGTGAGAATCTGTTCCACCGAAAGCCTAAGGTTTCCTGAGCAACGCTCGTCGACTCAGGGTAAGTCGGGACCTAAGCCGAGGCAAAAAGCATAGGCGATGGACAACAGGTTAATATTCCTGTACCGCTTCAAATCGTTTGAGCAATGGAGTGACACAGAAGGTAGCTTGAGCACGCGAATGGATGTGCGTGTCGAAGGTGGTAGGTTGCAGTATAGGCAAATCCGTACTGTATAAGACCGAGAACTGATAGATAGACGATACTTCGGTAAAGTCAAATTCAAGTGAGCCATGCTGTCGAGAAAAGCTTCTAGTGAGAGATGAGGCGCCCGTACCGAAACCGACACAGGTAGGCGGGGAGAGAATCCTAAGGTGCGCGGGACAACCCTCGTTAAGGAACTCGGCAAATTGTATCCGTAACTTAGGGATAAGGATAGCCGGAGGATGTGAAGGGATTTACTTCTGGAGCGTCAGCCGGTGGCACAAGAGAGGCCCAAGCGACTGTTTAGCACAAACACAGGTGCCTGCAAAAGAGAAATCTGACGTATAGGTGCTGACACCTGCCCGGTGCTGGAAGGTTAAGAGGAGGGCTTAGAGGAAACTCGAAGGCTTGAATTGAAGCCCCAGTAAACGGCGGCCGTAACTATAACGGTCCTAAGGTAGCGAAATTCCTTGTCGGGTAAGTTCCGACCCGCACGAAAGGTGTAACGACTTGGGCACTGTCTCAACGAGGGACCCGGTGAAATTGAAGTACCTGTGAAGATGCAGGTTACCCGCGACTGGACAGAAAGACCCCATGGAGCTTTACTGCAACCTGACATTGATGTTCGGTAAATAACGTACAGGATAGGTGGGAGACGGAGAAGTATTGGCGTTAGCTGATATGGAGTCAACCTTGGGATACCACCCTTTATTTATTGGACCTCTAACTGAAGAAGTAACGACTCTCAGGACAGTATCAGGCGGGCAGTTTGACTGGGGCGGTCGCCTCCCAAAATGTAACGGAGGCGCCCAAAGGTTCCCTCAGCGCGAACGGAAACCGCGCAAAGAGTGTAAAGGCAGAAGGGAGCTTGACTGCGAGTCAGACACGACGAGCAGGTACGAAAGTAGGGCTTAGTGATCCGGTGGTTCCGAGTGGAAGGGCCATCGCTCAACGGATAAAAGCTACCCTGGGGATAACAGGCTAATCTCTCCCAAGAGTCCATATCGACGGGAGGTTTGGCACCTCGATGTCGGCTCATCACATCCTGGGGCTGGAGCAGGTCCCAAGGGTTGGGCTGTTCGCCCATTAAAGTGGTACGTGAGCTGGGTTCAGAACGTCGTGAGACAGTTCGGTCCATATCCATCGCGGGCGTAAGAGACTTGAAGGGGGCTGCTCCTAGTACGAGAGGACCGGAGTGGACGGACCAATGGTGTACCAATTATCCCGCCAGGGGTACAGTTGGGTAGCTACGTCCGGAAAAGATAAACGCTGAAAGCATCTAAGCGTGAAACTTGCCTTAAGATGAGGTCTCCCGAAGCGAAAGCTTGAAAGACACCTTGAAGATGACGAGGTTGATAGGCCAGGAGTAGAAGTTCAGTAATGAATGTAGCGTACTGGTACTAATATGTCGAGAGCTTAACTTAAAAAAGAAATGACTTGGAGCAAAGTAATCTTCTGAGTGGTTTTGAAAGATTGATATCTTTCAAAAAAGAAAAAAGAGAATATCTGGTGACGATGCCTAAATGGTTCCACCTGTACCCATACCGAACACAGTAGTTAAGCATTTAGAGGCCGAAAGTACTTGCATGGAGACGTGCTGGGAGGATAGGAAGTTGCCAGTTAAGAAAAAAGCACTGAATATTTCAGTGCTTTTTTTGTCTTCTAAAAAAATTAGTCTTGCACTTAATTATAAAATATATTGTATATATATGATCTTGACAAAAAAGAATTTTATATATATCATATTGGATAACTAGAAAATAAGAGGAGGTTTTGGTATGAAAAAATATACCTTTTTTGCACTATTATTTATATTTTCATTATTTATTACAGGTTGTGGGATAAGTACTCAAAAAGAAATTCGCATAGGTGCAACTTCTGGACCACATGCAGAAATAGCAGAGATTGTTGCTAAAGAAGCAAATAAACAAGGTCTTAATGTTAAAGTTGTTGAATTCTCAGATTACATAACGCCAGATTTGGCACTATCTGATGGAGAGGTGGAACTTGCTGCTTATCAACATGAACCTTTTCTTAATAATTTTAATGAAAATAAAGGTACTGATTTAACATCCATAGGAAAAACCATTATTATGCCAATGGGAATATATAGTAATAAAATTCATAATATGATAGATATTTCAAATGGAGCAACTGTTTCAATTCCTAATGATCCTACAAATGCTGGGAGAGCATTGATGCTTTTAGAAAAAGCTGGTCTTATTAAATTAAAAAATGGATTAGAATTAAAAGTACAGTTAAGGATATAATAGATAATCCTAAAAATTTAAAGTTTCAAGAGCTTGAAGCAGCACAACTTCCGCGTAGTTTAGAAGATGTAGACATAGCTGTAATAACAATGAATTACGTAATGAGTGCTGGGTTGAATGTAGAAAAACAGGGGATTTTCTTTGAAGATAAAAATGAACCATTAGCAGTTGTAATACTTGCAACACGTAAAGAGGATAAGGATAATCCTGATTATAAAAAGATTTTAGATATTTATCATTCTGATGTTGTAAAAACTTTTATAAATGAGCATTTTAAAGGAACAATTACTTCAGCTGATTAATGAGGAGAGATATATATGTATGAACTCAGTAAGCGTACATCAAATTTTAGTGATTCGGTTATAAGACGTATGACGCGTATTGCTAATAAATATGATGCAATTAATCTTTCACAAGGTTTTCCAGATTTTGCACCACCAAAAGAAATTACAGATAGGTTAGCTGAAGTGGCAAAAATGGGGCCACATCAATATGCAATTACATGGGGTGCACAAAATTTTCGCGAAGCTTTAGCACGAAAACATGAACATTTTTCAGGTATGAAAATCGATCCTGATAGTGAGATTGTTGTTACTTGTGGGAGTACAGAAGCAATGATGGCTTCAATGATGTCAATTATAAATCCTAGAGATAAAGTTGCAATTTTTTCTCCGTTTTATGAAAATTATGGAGCTGATACAATTCTTTCCGGAGCAGAGCCTATATATATTCCGCTAGTTCCACCAGATTTTAATTTTGATGTAAATTTATTAGAAGAAGCATTTCGTAGCGGTGCTAAAGCACTTATTCTTTGTAATCCGTCAAATCCATGCGGAAAAGTATTTACACGTAAAGAACTTGAAAATATTGCTGAACTTGCAATTAAATATGATGCATATGTTATTACTGATGAAGTATATGAACATATTATTTATGAACCTCATAAACATGTATATATGGCTACATTGCCAGGTATGCGTGAACGAACAATCATATGTAATTCACTTTCCAAAACGTATTCTATTACAGGTTGGCGATTGGGATATGTCATAGCTCCACCAAATATCATTGATCGAGTTAAAAAAGTCCATGACTTTTTAACTGTTGGTGCAGCAGCACCACTTATGGAAGCAGCTGTAGTAGGTTTAAATTTTTCAGATGGATATTATAAAGAACTTCAAGATCATTATACGCATATGAAGAAACTTTTTGTGGGAGGATTAGCAAATTTAGGCTTTCAATTTACTGAACCACAAGGGGCATATTATGTGCTTATGGATGTTTCAGAATTTGGCGTAAAAGATGATTATAAATTTGCTGAATGGATGACAGCAAATGTAGGAGTGGCAGCTGTACCTGGTTCTAGTTTCTTCCATGAAGATGTACACAATTTAATTCGTTTTCATTTTGCAAAAGAAGATGCAACTCTTAATGAAGCACTCACAAGATTGGAAACACTAAAGAAAAAAGTTAATAATGCTCAAAATATAGATTGGAGATAAAAAGGACTGGATATATGAACTGTATTTCAAAAGTTGTATATAAAACAATTTTTGAAATACAGTTTTTTTATTAAATACTTAAATAAATTTAAGGTAATTAGAATGTTTTTAAATGGAAAATTATATTTTTATATAGCAAAAATATTAAGTATATTTATATAGGGAATTCATTATAAAATAGAGAGTAAATATAATTTTATTTCTTAATAAAAACTTATTAGATATAAATAG
>ENA-OQIY01000008-OQIY01000008.1-human-gut-metagenome-genome-assembly--contig:-NODE-8-length-20604-cov-0.847634_pt1 | contig 20604 bp, 30 predicted proteins | sample MGYA00242592_ERZ504757 | MGnify/ENA primary metagenome ERZ504757 (study PRJEB26092, sample SAMD00036366) | human gut metagenome | host: Homo sapiens | study: EMG produced TPA metagenomics assembly of the... | reverse complement strand
CAAAATCCTGCATGGTGGTCATGTTGCCTATCTCTGCCGTAACAGCAATGCGTGGGGAGAGATGATACTGCCCCTGTATGCCGTAGGAAATGGCAAAGGGCTTGTGGGCAATCTCCTTGTTGTGCAGCATACCCACGCCCACGTATGGTATGACACTCCATCGGGCAAGGGTGTGTACATCGTCCTTGTAGAGGTTGCCGAGGACATTCCACATGAAATCAGCACGAAGGTACTGGTAGTCCTGCGAGGAGTTGTTGCAGTCGTTGAACTGCATACCGCCATAGTTCAGACGACCGCCGACGGAAGGTGTGAACCATTTGCCGATCGACACGGAGAATGCCGGTTTCATGCGACCGAATAGGTCGTTGCATCCGAGCGGTTTGCCGAGGAAGACCGTAGTTCCTCCTGCCGCTTGGACAAACCAGTTGTCCGTCCATGGCGAAGCGACCAATGCCCCTTTCATGTAGGAAGGTTTAAGCGGACGAAGCATACCGTCTGCCGAAAGTCTGCGTACAACGGTGGTGGTGTCCGCCGTGCGGTGATAGTCTTTGGCTTGTACGCCCAAATGACAGGGCTAAGCCAAGGGATAGAATAAGTATTTTTCTCATGTTGTTCAATTTAATCTGGTGAATACTATAACAGGTGATACGTGACAGTGCCGCTTATCGTTTCTTCTTTTTGCCGGAAGAGGGGCGCATCATGCGTGCAGCCTTCATCATGCATCGGCGTGCCCAAGCGCGTTCATCCTCGTCATCGTCACGTCCCCATTTGAGGTCGGACGAACTGCCGCCACCGCCATGACCTTCGGCAAAGGTGGTGGCATCATCGACGTAGCGAGGAATAGAAGCGTGGCACAGTACATCACCTCCGTTCCATTCTCTGCAAAGGCTGAAGCAGGGAACCGTCAAACACGTCCTTGCCCTCATTGGAAAGCCGTGCTACACGTTCGGAGAACTCGCTGACCATGTTTTCGAGAAGGGCATTTCTGAGAACGGTGTCCGCACCTTGTCGGATAGTATCGGAATATCTGTGTGCCTCCTGCCGCAACTCTTCCGTCGCGCTCCTTCATCGCGGTCATCTCCTCACGCAGGGCATCGAGCTTGCGGTCAGCCTCTGAGAGCTTCTCCTGCTTGTCGTCCAGTTTCGACTGGATAGCTGACAGTTCCCGCTCCAGCTCTTGGACTTGCTTACGGAGCGCATCAGGATTGTCGTGACCTGCAAGAATCTGCCGACGCAGTTCAGCAAGTGCCGCCTCCTTCTCCGACTTCTCCTGCAAAAGGTTGTTCACCATAGATGTGAGTCCTTTTACTCTCCGCTCTGCCAGACGGATGTCCGACTGTAGCGAGGCGAGTGTCCGCTGATGGGCGGCGACGGACTGCTCAATGGTGGTGCATTGTTCTGACAGCTGGCGGCGGTATTCTTCGGTGGTGCGGTGGCGTGCTCCCGTCTCTGAAACGGAAGTCCCGCGCTCCATGCCCCAACGCTTGTTGACCTCGGCGAACTCGCTGTGCAGGGCTTTCATCCTGGCAGAAAACTCGTATTTGTCCTTTCCAGCAAATATCTGTTTGTATGCAAACTTGCCGTCCTTGATTGGCAAGAGGGTGCAGTGTACGTGCGGATTGGTTTCGTCCAAGTGTACGATGAAAGCGACGATGTTCTCCTCACCGTATTTGTTCGCGACGAAGCGGTAAACATCCTTTGCCCATTCCTCAATATCCTTGCATCGGGTTAGATGCGAATTGTCCGCTCCGTGAGTCAGATTCACCTTCTGGTCACCGAATGCCAGTTCCGTCATACGCTCACGAGAGCCTCCGAAGATGAAATTGACCACAGTTCGGAAGCGCGGCTCTGCCAGTCCCTCGTTGGGGTCTTTGATTCCACGGCTCCGCAGGATGTCTGCCATGCGCTCCGGGATGCTTCGGCTCTTGTCAATGGGACATACCTTACCGCCTCGTATCTCGAAGTTGAGTCGCTCTCGGCTGCGGTCGTAGTTGCCTGCCGCTTCTGCCGAACCCCAACCCTTTTCAGTCCAACGGCGTTGGTGCTCGTTGCTCTGTGCGGTGGTGATTCCCTTAGATGGTCGGAAATCCATAACCTGTTTTGGTGTTGCCATAACCTATTTCCTTTTATGTGTGTACAACTCTCCTGTCTCCAGCTTGCTGCTTGTAAGGACAGCCTCCCGATGGTCGGAGACCAAGAGGGGTATTAGGCTACCCAAATTCCCTCATTTCCGACCAACGGGCAAGCCCGATTATTTTACAGCAATGGCAGACGTGTGAAGCACGGTGCCAGTAGAAAAGAAGAAGCGTTGTTCGGTGAATATTAGAGGTCGATACTGTCTTTTGAGGAACATGAACCTCCTGGTTGGCTACAATGGCAAGGAACGGTCGGCAGAGCGACTGAAACTGTGACTTGATGGCTGCGCTTTCCTGCTGCAAGGCGGGTGAGCTGCCATCCAATGCCAATTCAAATATTGCCTTTGCCGCCTCGATGAATGAGAGCCAGTCTCCTCCCAGGTCTTTGTAAAAGAAGGGAAGAAAGGAGGTGGCGAGGGTGTTATCTGTTTCCTGACCAAGCACCTGATGGAAGGTGGCTTCGCAGACAGCTGTGAGTGCGGTCATACAAAAGGCGTGTCCGACAGATTCGGGAACGTTGCTCCCGCATGGCACCTTGCCAATTGAATTGCCATTGTCGGCTTTCTGCAAGATAATGGCTACTTCCTCTGTAGCATCTTCGTAGAGTTGTTCACATTCCGAGGCGCAAGCCGATGCGGACATCTTGCCGCTTCGCCATTCGTCCAATGCGGTACACATCTTCTGGCGGAACACATCCAAGGCTGCGTCAATCGGAGAAACGGCAGGTGTCTCAGCCAACATCGGGATGGTGATGATTTGGCTCTTCGTGAGACGGGTGACGGAAATCTGGTTCATCTTCTCCAACTGCTCGATGAAGGTGCGGACAGTGGCGCGGTGCCAATGCCAGCATCCTGCCAGTTCGGTAATGGTGATTACAAACTGCCCGTTGGACAGGCTGAACTCCTGCTTGCACAGATCCTTGGGGATGTACTGTACAGAAGCCTTGTCTACAAGGTCAAGGTAGGCTTCGAGCTTCGACAGCCTTATCCCGGACCTCTCTTTCAAGAACTCCAACAGGGACATCCGTTCAGACATCTTGCCGGAACTCGTTCTATGTTTCTGTTTCTTCATTTCAATAATCTGTTTGGTGAATACTGTTGTTTGTCGCCAGCTCCATTATACAAAAGGAACGGCATGATACAGGTGATACTTAATAGTAGTATATGATGAGCATTTCTGTGTCTTCGAGGAGCATCTTGCGGTCAGCCTTGTTCTTCCACAGCGATATGACTATGCGCGAGGGATAGAACAGTGATGCCAGAAGGACAAAGGAGATGGTGACAGCAAGCGTGAACAGATGAGGAGTGAAGACAAACACCACTGCCCGCCAACGCGGCGATGCGGAATGGTGTCCGCTCCTCGTGCAGACGCTGCAGCCACCTCTCTACATCCATAAAGACAAAGAATATGGCAAACGCTATGGTGGAAGCCACTACGCCTATGTCGTTATAGTGTACACAGAGGTAGAGGAAGTGGAACACGTACAGCAGGATGAGCAGCATCAACCGGTAGAGCTTCCTTGCTGTCACAAGCGCGGTCATGCGCAGATAGAACCGTGTCATAAACTGTCTGCGGCTTCTGTGCAGAATCATCGGCACAAAGAAGAACGCCGACATCAGGATGAGAAACAGTATCTTACTTGTCATAATATTTATAGCATGTGAATAATGGAAGTGGACTCAGGTCGGGCTGGACGACACCGTGTGTGGCAGTGGATATGATACGCTCTACATCCTCCAGTGTCAGTTCTCCCTTGATTATTCTCTGACGGAAAGCTCCGTCGGTTGTCCGAAGGCTCTTGATAGCCTGTTCCATGTCGTACTCGGCTATCTGCCACACTTGCCCTCTCGTGTAGGGGAAATGATGGTGGATGGCCTTGACCACAAGCACACGGCTGAGGATGTCGGTCATTCTGCCGTTCCTGACTATCGTGTGGTTGCGGACAGTGGCGATGCTCTCAATCTCCAGCCATGTGCGGTGACGGTCGAGAAGATGGATAATCTTCATGTAAAGCGTTTCCTTCATCAGATGGTCGGGAGTTTGCGGCATGACTTTAGCTTTGGTTGTGGACAACAGAATGGTGCGTTGTTGCGGTAGAACAGGACTGTCATCTGGCAAATGTAACTTTCAGATGAAGTCGAGCAGGACTTCCTCCTTGGGCTTCATGTATTTGAAGAATCCGTTCTTGCAGTGCAGGCTGAGGTCGAGGCATACATCTGCCGACATGTGCTCCAGCGAGTCATAGATGGTCACTTTTATCTGGCTGACCATGCCACACTCATCGGTGGAGCCGTTGACCTTGAACATCCGTCCGAAAGAGGGGTTGGAATAGGCACAGCAGCTGTGCCCGAACTCCGTATGACGGCTTGGAATGTGGTGATAGAGGATTATCATTTCCATCTCGTCTTCGAGCATATCCATCACCTCCTCTATCGTGAAAGGGGTGTTCAACTGGAAAGTAAGAAGCACGTAATCGTCATACTTGACAGGCTTCTCCATCTTGCGCTTGTCCAGCAGTTCTGGCAACTGCAAAGGCACGACGGCAAGGAAATCATCGCAAAACTGTTCTAACATAATCGTATTCTCTGTTTGGGGTGTTTATAATCTTGTGACATAAATCTTCATCATGAGAATGGGCATATCTGACAGGCGTTGCTTGTCGAGGTGCAGCTTCTTGGCCAGGTTGTCCATCTCCTTAGGAAGCGCATCGGCTATCTTGTAGAGGTCTGCCTTGTCCTTGTCGGAGAGCACGCTCACGGAAAGGTCATCCATCGTCATGAACGGCTGCATCATCATCAGGAGGTAGGCGTGCATGGTGTGCTCGTCCTTTACCCTGCCACTATTCAGATCCTCGATAGCCGCTTGTGCGTTGCGCAGCAGACGGTGGTTGGTGCGCATGGAGAGGTATATCATTGCATCCTTGTGGGACAAATCCTTGCGGTCGGCGGCACGGAGTATCTCCCGACAGCAGTGTTCGGTGTTTCGTCTGATGTCACCGATGTCATCGTCAGCAAAATCCGGCAGGTATTGCAGGAAGGATTTGAAATACAAATGCTCTTCCTTGATGAAAGCGAGCAGGTCTTCCTTGCCGTGAATGCCTTGCTTGGCGGATTTTTGCAGGAACAGCAGGTAACGCTTCAGTACCGCCTGTTTACCACCTTTATTATATATAGGCAGGCTGTCCAAGGAAGCGAAGAACGGCTGTGCTTCCTTCACGGCTTGCTGTAGTTCCTCATCACCAACATGGGAAGAGGTCTGTTCTCTGAGATAGAGCAGGTCGTGAAAGGTGCGCTGCTTGGACATCGCCATACGACACAGTTCGATGTGGATGGAGTCGTTCAACTCACGATATACGCAAATGGGTATGAGTGGGCCTTCCAGACAGTATCACGTGAGATGCACGATGAAACGGAATCGTCCAACACGCGCCATTCGTTGATGGTCTTTGCCAACGATTGGACGGTAACCTTGTCGCTCTGTCGAAGAGTGGTCAAGAAACCATGATACTCTCTGATGGCTTCATCACCTGAACGGAACGACTTCGTGCCGTTTCCGTCTGAACATGCTGTCAGCATGAATACGGCAAACACAGTGGCAATAAATACGGCAAGTCTGATACTGCCATGCGAGTTTGATTTTTCATTTCGCAATGTTTGCTTCATGCAATGGAGGCAGGTTTGTCCTCCGAAAAGTTGGGTTTCATATTTCATTGTTGTCATTATTTTGAGTCTGATTTTGAAATTGACGGTGCAAAGTTAATGCGTTTCAGCGATATATTTGCAAGAATGACAGTAAGTTTAATCTTATTTGTGTATCATACTTGCGAGTATGATTTTCAATGAAATCAAGTGAAAAGAAAATGGCAAATTATCGTGTTTAAGTATGATTTTTCGTTCAAGTATGATTGTTTCTCGGAAAAATAGTGTACCTTTGCACTTGATTTCATTTAATAGCGTACAACAGTATGGCAAAAGTAGGTTACATCTTCATCGCCACCAATGGCGAAGAGTATGCAGAAGACAAGGCTTGGATGCAGCAATACGGCTGTGTTCAGGTGATAGAGGAACTGTCCGAACACGAGAGGCTGCGCCCGATGTGGAAGCAGCTCATATCGAGTCTGGAGCGCGGCGACGAGCTGGTGGTGTCGAGGTTCAGTAACGCACTGCGTGGCACCCGTGAACTGGCTACATTCATAGAATACTGCCGTGTGAAGGTGGTTCGCATCATCTCCATCCAAGACCGCATCGATACGTTTGACGAACTTTTCCCCGACACCAAGCCTCACAGGTCATCCGTATGTTCGGGTCACTCTCTGAGGAGTGTGCCGTGCTGCGCAAGGCATCGGCACACATCATCCATCTGCAACAGAATATCCGGCCGCCCAAGAAGTCGGAAAGGGCACTGTCGAAACTGGAGCGTGAGAAGAATATCGTGAACATGTACAACGAGGGGCACAGCATAGATGACATCTTTGCCATCAGCGGCTTCACAAGCCGAAGTTCCGTGTTCCGCATACTCAACAAGCATGGTGTGACGCTGAACCGTGGACCTCATAGTGGACCGCTGAAGAAAAGGAATAAAGAATAAACAAAAAACAGATACAATGAATAAGACATTCAACATCTACTGTGATGAAAGCACCCACATGGTGCATGACGGTCATCCCTACATGCTTTTGGGATGTACAAGTATAGCATACACACAAATCCGCATGGCAAAAGATGCCATAAAAAGATATTAAGAAGAAGCACGGCTATAGTGATGAGCTGAAATGGACAAATGTCCACGAGGCCACGTATAAAGTCTATGCAGAGCTTATAGACTGGTTCTTTATGAATGACATGGAATTTAGGGCTGTGGTTGTTGACAAGAGTCAGATTGACGAGAAACGAGAAGACTATACGTTTAATGATTTCTACTTTCGCATGTACTACCAATTGCTGCATCACAAGATGGACATGGATTATACATATAACATATATATGGATATCAAGGACACATGCAGTAGCGATAAGCTGGAGAGGCTCAGAAAAATAATGGAATACAACTCTTCCATTGGCAGGTTTCAGTTTATACGTTCACACGAAAGTGTGTTCATCCAATTGGCAGATGTTCTAATGGGAGCCATCAACTACAACCTTAGATATGAAAAGGGAGAAGTTGAAGGAAGGGTGAAAGCCAAAATGAAGCTGATTGAAAAGATAAAAAAACACAGTAATATCAGTCTCAACACCACAACTCCCAAATTTAGAAAGAAGTTTAATTTGTTTTTTATCGCACTGAAATAGCCAATGAGCAGTTTGAATATTATCAAGAAATACCCTGAGCTGCTGGAACTGGCATATCTCAGTGAACGAGAAAGAGAGCATGATCTTCATGCAATATTCAAGCGTGATATAGAAGATAACTGTCAATTCTCATTCAGAGGGTGGCGCATCTATCCTATAAAGACAGATGGCGAGATTGACATGGCAAGATTGTTCAAGCATCTTACCTGTGAAGAAATCATGGTTGAGAACGAAGACGGTACGACTTATCCAAAGCGAGTATTCGAGATGGCTCGTTCACAAAGGCTTCATTGGATAAATCACCATGTGAGAGAATTGACACCAGACAATCTGGATGTATTTACCATAGAAGAGAGGGACGGCAAAAAGCGTAAGGTCAAGAAAACATACATCTATGATAAAGTGGAAAAGTATGTTATTGTCTTGGAACAACAACGTAGCAACGGATTCTATCTGTTGACAGCATACCATCTTAACAAAGAGTATGGACTAAAGGCTTTGGAAAAGAAGATGAAAAAGAGATTGCAGACACCACTATAAAACGCAAGACCCGAATTGCATCAAAGGCAACCGGGTCTCGAAACTCCTTCTATCTATAGATGAGCGCTGCAAAGGTACGAATATTCTTTGAAATAACGAAGGTTTTTCAAAGAATTCTTCTCGATTTTAACATTTGCAGGGCAGTATTGTAAGATAACAGGAAAGAAAATAGCATAATTTTACAGAAAATCGTAATGGAAACATTCAAAGACGTTATATCAAGTGACCAACTTGTCTTGGTCGATTTCTTCGCCACCTGGTGCCAGCCATGCAAGATGATGCACCCCATCCTTGAGCAGGTGAAGGAAGTGTTGGGTGACAGAATCCGCATCATCAAGGTAGATGTGGACAAGTATGGGGTGACTGCAAGTCAGTATGGCATACAGTCTGTGCCCACATTGATGCTGTTCAGACGCGGCGAAGTGTTGTGGAGGACGAGCGGTGTGATGCAGAAATCAGAGTTGCTGGCAACGATTGACCCGTTTTTAAGATAAAAGAGCAGAAATGTCAAAATCTAAATTAAAGTCTGTCCTCATGTCCATGGACAAGAGTGAAATAATAAAAATGGTATTGGAACTTTATTCTGCACGGAAAGAGGCAAAGGAATATCTTGACTTCTATGCAGAGCCGAATGAGGGCCAGAAGCTGGAAGAGTATAAGCACATCATACGGGAAGAGTTCTATCCGAGCAGAAACAGAGAGCCAAAGACACGCTTCTCAGTGTGCCGCAAGGCATTGTCCGACTTCAAGAAACTGAAGCCTTCGGAAGATTCAGTCGCAGAATTGATGGTGTTCTATATGGAGAATGCCTGTCAGTTCACTTATGACTATGGAGACATGTGGGAGCAATTCTATGATTCTGTTGAGAGTAATTTCGACAAGACATTGCGCCACATCGTGCTTTATGACCTTTGGGACAAGTATGATTCCCGAATCAAGCAATGCCTTCGTTGGGCAAGCCCTTGTGGATGGGGATTTCCTGACGCACTGAATGATATGTATGAGGAAATGAAGGCGCAAAATGAGGAACTCCGAAAGAAATACAGGAATTTCAAGATGCCCATCAACGCTGATTATTAAACGAATATACTCAAATGGGGAAACCAAAGAAAAAACATAAGAAAGCGAAACAACTGCCCTTAAGCAAAGAAGAGCAGATTTTTCAAGCGGCAAGAGACCTTGCAGCTGAAATTGGCATATCTATTCTGAGGCATTAGGGTTTACTTTGGGCATAAAGGACGTAACGTATGGTTGGGAAGAAGACTATACGGAAGAAGAGTTTCAGGCACTGATTGACCACGCTGTGGGAGACACTGATTATGAGCACACCCTCTATTGAATCATCTACACGAGAGGAACGTTTGGATTACGTTCTGAATGAATGGAGATGTCTGCACAACTGTGAGCTGTGCGGTAAGTGCCATATTCTGAAAGGCAGAAGCGAAGAAATACTCTATAGCAGACTATATAGACGGCAAGCGGTCATATATGGATATAACATTAGAAATCAGAAGCAACAGATAATGATGTCACAGAAATACATATATCCATCGTTGTTCCAAGAGGAAGAGCCGCAAGAAAGCGTTCCTGGTGATAAGAAAGAGTATGACCTGACGAATCTCTTTGAGAGATTTGGCAAAGTCTGATTTTCGCAGCCGGTTCCATCTGTCCAAGCAAGACAGGGAGTATGTAATGGAAAAGGGATTGCCGACGATACGAAAACACGCAGAGGACTTTGTGGCAAAAAGACTTGCTCCGGCTGTCATACCGAACGACGGCAAGCAGACTCCCATGCGTGGGCATCCTGTTTTCCTGGCTCAACATGCCACTGGCTGTTGTTGCGGGGATGCTTCTTCAAGTGGCATCACATCTCAGCAGGCAGGGCACTGACCAAGGAAGAACAGGAATATGCTGTTGCCGTATTGATGGCATGGATTGAAAAACAGATGAATAAAGGATGAAGATAGAAGAAGCCATAGTATATGTGATGGTAAAGCGAAATGGCGGCATGACAACCGACCAGATTGCCGATGCCATCAATCGTCATAGGCTGCACCTGAGAAAGGACGGTCAGCCTGTGACAAGCAAGCAGGTGTATGCAACAATCTGCCGTTTTCCTGAAATGTTCACAAAAGAAGCTGGCAGAATCATGTTAATGATATGACGTAACGATATGACAATAGATACAACCAACATGTGCTCACACCTTCAGAAGAAGTTGTTTGAACCAGAAGGTGTGTATTATCCTATATGGCAAGCCATGCAGATGATGAGACCTTGACTGCTGTGGTGCGAAGCAGGCAGCTGCACATCTACAGAGGCGGGAAGAAGATACTCGTTCTGGCAGGTAAGGCACAACCGAAGATTATAAGGGAAGACAAAATACAAGAGTTAATAACAAGATTATAAACAAAACATCAAATCATCAAAACAATGGACGCAAAAGAAAAAGTATTGGCAACAATGAAAGAGGCTGGTCAGCCTCTCAACGCAGGTAAAATCGCAGAACTCAGCGGTCTCGACCGCAAAGAGGTAGATGCAGCAATGAAACAGTTGAAGGCAGAGGTGCAATCGTCTCTCCTGTGCGTTGCAAATGGGCACCTGCAGAGTAAGGTTTATACTGCTGTCTTGAAATATAGGCAGCAGTATCTTTATTTTTATCAAAATGTTAAGGTGAGGAATCTGAATATCCTTGCCTACGAACACAATTATCCGCTGCATCTTTTTGGGGTAAGGTGCAGACGTATGGCTGTCAGCGTATCTTGGTTTAAAGACGCTTAGCGGTCACGGCGGAAGTCGTTTCGTCTCTCTCCGCCGAACAAAGCTCTGAGCACATTGCCCAAAGCTCCGAACACGAAGTAGCAAACGATGATTGCAACAATATCGTCCATAAGCATTTTCTGTTTTATGGGTTATACACTATTATGAAGATTCACTATGTCCAATCCCTGCCTCTTGGCTTCTCTGACGGTGTAGAACGTGCCGCCCTTGGGATTGCCATCGAAGTAGGCTATGAGACGTGAACTGCGGTTGACCATATAGTCGTTGCGCCTCAGAAGGCAGCCATTGAAGTATCGCTCGCTCAATACGACCACGTCATCCACGATGCGCAGGATGGCATCATATTTGGCTTGCTCTTCCTTGCCCCACCTATCAGACTGACCACGGAACGGCACAACGGCTATCACCTGCAAGTCCTTCAACTCGCTTTGCAACGAAAGGGCGGCTTCTGCCGCCAGCAGGTCAAATCCCATTGCCATGCCACAATAGAAACACCGGTAGCCGTCGGCATACGCCTTGGCTATCTCCGATTTGAGACATTGCTTCAACTCCCTCCGCTTGGCGAAGGGTACGCTGCGGTGTCCGCTGAAGCATACGGACACTGCCTTGTCGTACTTTGTCATACTTTACCTTACTTTATAATGTGTGCGTGCGAGGAACATACCGCCAATGACACATGCCCCGAGACTTTCGAGTTGGTTGGCATACTTGGCATAGCTGAGTCCCTTGGTTATTACATCGTCAAAGACCAACACCATCTTGTTGTCGAAGAACGGCTCATCAAACTCAACGACATTCGCCTTGCGGACTTCATCCTCGTTCTTGCGGTTGTCGTGGATGGTCTTGCGCTCTCCGCATACCCTCACGTGCTCATAGCCGTTCTCCGCTCCTGTCAGTTCACAAACCCTGTGGCAGAAAGCCTTGTAGCGGAGTTCGTTGCTCTCGCTTGTGGATGCCGGAACGGGGGCAAAGACGATGTTCACGCAACCCTTGCCGTAGAGTGTCAGCATATTCTCTGCGGTGCGCTGCGCCACTTCCTCGTAGGCTCTTCCGTCCTTGAAATCGAACACTAATTGTCTGTCGGCTATCTCTTTCTCACCCACATTGCGGATGCGTGCGGGATAGTATTTGCAGAACCAAGTCTGAGGCTTGTCTAACTGCTTTTGGATTTGATAGTCATTCTTGTGTGCCATTGCTCTGATGTTTTTTCTTCCCTTTTTTCGGAGGCTTTTCCTGCCTGCCCAAGGGACTATTTTTGCTTTCAATGAGTGATGCGGTCAATAAACCAAATCGGGAGCGGAAAATACGCTCTGCACGCAGAGGAAGATATTTCGGTCAAATGCAATGGACGATTTGGTGTTTGAACAATCGCCAGCATTACCTTTGCAAAACAATATCCGCAGCGGCAAGGCAGGCGAAAAGAAATCTGTTACATAAAAGGGGAACCAGGGCGGGATGGCGTGGGGCTATGCCGTATATGGGGAAGGCACGATAGTTGATATGAGGGAAAAGAGAAAATCTTGTAATAGGGAACGACATTGCCTTTTATCAGCATGGAGACAGTCTACAAGCAGAGAAAACTATTGCCCTAAAATGAGTTGGATAGTATTTCCTAAAAGTAGTATCGACTACGAATAGTATAATAGTCGAATAGTATTTACTACCATACTACGGATAGTAAAGTCTGTTTATAGAAGAGATAGCGGTATCATCGTCTGTCCGGCGATGATACGCGCGGCACTCATGTGTCATGCCGCTTTAGGTATTCTGTCATTGCCTCATTGACAATATCACGCAAGGACATCCCTTTCTTGATGGCGAGGTACTTCATCCTCGTGTGGATGCTCTTGTTGATAAGGAAATTGCAATGCACCGGCACTTCGGTAGTCTCAGAAACAGACACAGGTGGTGCTGGTGTAGTTTCTGTGACTATCTGCTCCTTACTCGGCTTCTTTGTGGAAGAAAGGAGTCCGTTGAGACCGCCTTTCATTCCCTCTTTCAACATACTGCTCTTGCTCATGGCTATGCTATTTTAAGTTTAACACTTCTTTTGCCAAAGACATGTAATCACTGGCACCATTGGACTTGGGATTATACTCAAAGATAGTCTTGCCGTTGATGGGGCTTCTGCCAAAGCCACATTATCACGGATGACGGTCTTGAAAACCTTCTCGTGAAAACTGTCATTGACGATTTCCCTCACGCTTCTGTTCAACGTCTTGCGGCGATCGAACTGGGTGATGACGATGCCGCCCACTTTAAGGTTGGAGTTGAGCCGCTCCTGAACGATGCGGATGATGTCCATCAACTTTGCCATACCTCTCATGGCAAGGTATTGTGCTTGAACAGGGATGATGATGTAGTCTGCTGCGGTGAGGGCATTCAAGGTCAGCAAGCCCAATGATGGTGGCAGTCGATGATGATGTAGTCGAAATGCTCTTTGGCGATGGCTTTAGTGATAAGTCCCTTCAAGATAAGCTCCCGTCCCGGCTCACTGATAAATTCGGACTCTGCCGCTGACAGGTCAAGGCAAGAAGGAACAACCTTGATGCCATTGTGCAACTTGACCAACGGCAAAGGTACTGTCCACACATTGCGCCATAGACTGTCTGTTCTTCCTCGATGGACAATCCCAAGGCTTCCGTGAGGTTGGCTTGTCCGTCCATGTCGATAGCCAAGACGTTCTTCTTACTCAGTTGCAGAGCTGCCGCAAGGCTTACTGCGGTCGTACTTTTCCCTACGCCACCTTTGTGATTTAATACTGCAATTATCTGTGTCATAACATGATACTACTATTAGTGAATACTACTTTACTATTCTACTACTGATAGTACATACTAACCATAGTAAAAGCGGATTTACTACGATAGTACGTACTACTCGTCAGTGATACTACTCGAGAAGGAAGGTCTTCGCTCTTGTCCTGCGGTGCATCGGCTGGCGGTACGGGAGCCTCGCCTCTGCCTTGGCTGCCTTACGTGCCTTTGTTGCTGGGGTGTCGGCTGCATCTGCATTTTGCCCGTTGTCAAAAGCCTTCCCTGCATTGACAAAGGCGATGGAGTCAGCTATGATGCTATGCTGTATGTGGTTCTCTCCGTTGCGGTCTGTCCAAATGGAAGAGGTCAGTGTGCCTTCCACAAGCACCATACGACCCTTGGTGAGGTATTCAGCCAAACGGATATGGTTCTCCTTGCTGCTCTTCACCCTTACCCAAGTGGTGATTTGCTTGCCCTTACTGTAGTCGTCCACTGCGATGTCAACAGCCATGAATGTTCCGTGTGTACCTGTGATGACGCGGCAATCCTTTGCTCCGATGCGTCCGATAGTGTGAGTGTAAATCATAATGTGAAAATGTTATAGTGGCAAGTTGGTTAGACTTGCCGTTACCTTGTTATTTAAATGACTTTTCTTGTTGATTGAACATAAGCTATTGCTTCATTCATAATTTCTGCTCGTGACCTACTCTTGTTATCTTGCATCCACTCATCAATTTCAGATTTGAGGAACATGATACGTTTCCCCTTCTTATGGAATGGTATTTGTTTATTGCTTGTCCAACAATAGATTGTGTGTTCAACTGGATGGGTAGGGAGATACTCACTCAATTCGGAAACACTAAGCCATTCCAATCCCTTATCGGGCTGAATTTGAGTCATTAGTGTGGAAAACTTTTCTTCTAAAATCTCCAGCTTGTTTATTACTAATGACAATGCTGATGGCAAGTCATTAAAACTCAATATTTGCTTTTCCATATCAATATATGTGTGGCAAGTTGGTTAGGCTTGCCGTTACCTTGTTATTAATATCCTTTCTTCGTCTGCCTTGTATTGGCGACAAAAGACTTGTTGCTGCCTGTGAGACTGATAGAGCCGCAATTAACAAACTCTCCGTCGGAATATACCCTGTACTTCTGTCCGCTTACCTCATGCTTCTGTTTGATGCGCTCTCGCATCCACTTCTTGGCTGCGGTCAATGAGCAAAAGGTCTCGCTCTCCTTGGTAGTCTCGTCATATACGATGCACTGGGTCATACATGCTCCTCCTTCATCCATGCACCTATACTCGACGTGACATAGTCCAACTGACCGCTAAATATGTCGCTTGGCTCTATGTCATATTGTCCATCCCTCACTTCCTTATCCTCTCCGAGAATCGACAAGTTGCCGTCGGCATCCAAACGTGCTGCATCTATGACGATGTCACGAGGCTCGTCAAAGAGATAACCTGCCACGATGGGCTGCTCTCCCTCGAAATGCACTTCAAAGCCTCCGTCCACCTCCGTGCCGTACTTGCGAAGAGCCGCTTTCAGCTCGTCCTGCTCCCGGTGCTGCAATGCCTGGAGTTGTCCGTGGATAGTGAGGTCTTGCAGTTCTGCCTCTCGTTTGGTGTGGGTTGCCTCGCCGGTCTTGCGGTCGATGTCGTACTTGTGGTAAACCACTGGGATATGGTCTGCCGATGTGACAAGCCATGTGATGTTGTTCACTGAGAAGCCCTGTCTGGTGAGAAACTCCTCGATGTCTGAGCCGATAAGATGGTCGGCTACGTCAAGATACTCGATGCGTGCGTCAGCATCATGCAGGATGATAATCTTCATTGCCTTTCAATTTTTTTGTGATACAAATAAGTTTGTCGCCCATGTCGCTGGACTTGTTTCTCTTCCCTCCTTTCGAGGCCTTTCAGCCTGTGGAGGGATATTTTCTGCTTCCACAAGCCGCAAAAAAGACATAAAGACAAATTATGTGTGAAGAATACTCTTTCCGAGGAAAGGAAGATTGTTCACAGTCACAAGACCTCAAGCAGAATTTGACGATTGTCTCAGAGGCGGCTAACTTTGCAGGAAATATGCCTACCACTGCGCTGATTGGAAGAAGATTATTGATATTGGCTGCAAGAGGAATGATGTGATATATAAAGAGGCAGAAGAAAGATTGAAACAGTAAGGGTGGGCAGTGAAGTGTTTGCAGGTCTGCTGTACCGACATAAAAGCGAGTGTGTTGGCTGACCGGGATGCAAGTCATCAAAGCTTCAGCCTTGATAGCTTGTAGCACTGGACAGACAATTCTCTCGCGTCGGTGCGTTCGCAGTACTGTCAGCTTTGGCTAATAGCAACGTGTTGCCATCAGCCAAGGGTGTCTGTATGACGACAGACCATGTAACGCTTCGCAAAGGCGTGGGGCAAAGCAGTATAAAATTTAGAGGTAGATAGTAACGTATATCAGGTAAGAAGAGACAGTTGCGCAACGGACAAATCGGGCACTCTTGTCAGCATGACAAATGTGCCTTGTCCTTGCCGCAGGACACTGAGGCGGATTGGACGTAGCAGACATGTCTGCCACATTCAATATGCCTGAGTGGACAAGAACTGCCTCTTGTATAGCAGAAGAGAAATTGTAAACAAGTTGATTAGTGGTAAGGTGGTATGGTGGCAGAATGGCATTACACGGACATTGCCGAAGCCCGATAATGGGACAGCCAGACAGCAATAAAGGCAGTTATCAGAAGTGTCAGTTTCTGATAGTGACATTGTTGGCTGCCTGTCACATGGGATTCGTGCGGTGTCCGTTACAGTAATGCCGTTCTGAAGGTGTGGGGCGAAGCGATACAACGCACTTGGACGAAACCACCGCTTATAACAGAAATATTTTGCAGTCAAAGAGAAGAAAGAATAGTAAAGCAGGTGTGGGTGGGTAGTGAAGCTGTCGCAAGATTGACGGTCTGAATATCAAAGCGAGTGGATAGCCAGTAAAGGACACAATTATCAGAAGCCTCGGCTTCGGCATCTTGTGGCATAGATGGCAGTCCTCTCGCGTTCAGACTTGGCATACTGTTTTTTCTTGGCTAATAGCAACCTTGTTGCCATCAGCGGGAATATCTGTATGCAACCATCTTGGTGACGCTTCGCAAATGGTGAGGGACGAAGTGGTTAGAATAAAGGAAGACGGCGTTGCGTTATGGTTAATAAATGCACATGGTTGTTATTAGAGAAAATTATCACACGCTATAACAGCAGATTGATGTCCCTGAGCAAAACAAAAGCGACCCGAAGGTCGCCTTGTTATGGAGAGGAAAGGCTATTTCTTGCCTTTCTTGGTTGCTGGCTTGACCGGCTCTTCCGCAGGAGTCTCCTCCTTGTCGGGACACTCGTAGAACTTGGTTGCAACCATGATGATTCTGGAGTGCTTCACGCCATCCTTGTCTGTCCATTCCTCTGGCTTGAAGAAACCCTCGACGGTGAGCAACGTGCCCTTGGTGAGCTTGTCGAATGATTCGGTGTGCTCGTTCTTGCGCCATGCTTCCATATTCATGAAAGCCGATACGCGGTTGGTTTCCTCGCCGTTCTTCTCCTGACGGCCTACTGCCAATGAGAAGCGTGCTACGCTGGCGTTTGCGAACTGACGGATTTCTGCATCCTTACCTACGAAACCTGAAACTGTGAAGTTTGTTCTCGATTCTTTTTCATTTTGAATTGAATTTAAAAGTGAAACTTAATTTTTACATGCATTCAAAAGCAGGGATGTGGCACCATGTGGGAAGCACCATGAAAATCGTTCGCAATACTCTTTTTGTCGTTGGCGGTAAGGGAGAAAAAGGAAGATTACGCACTATTTTATTGGTCACAGCGATAGCGGCCACACAAGAAGGAGGAAGTCCTTCGCAGCATCACGCTACCTTTGCATGGTAAAAATAAGTGGCTTTCAAATAACTCAATTCAGAAAAAGACGGGGCCAAACAATGGAATAAAGGTTGTAAGCAAGGAGGCAATCCGTATGCAAATGACAGAGGCACTGCTATGGCGGTATGCCTGGAGAAACGAAGCGGGAAATCCGACCTTACAGCTGTATCAGCAGAAGATGGAGGAGCATGAACAATGATGCACAATGAACGACAAGCCACAAAGGTGCAGCTTACCAACAGAGGCATCAAGCCAAAGGGGATAGACATCAGAGAATTGGCGATAACACTCTCATCATGCCAAAGCAAGTTCTGTGTCCGACAAGGAAGAGTACGACAAAAGACAGACGAGTAAAACCAAAAGGCGAAATAACCATTCCTATAACAAGGTAAAGAGACGCTTAAAACGGCGAAGGGACTTTGGCAGCGTGTAGCTATACAGCTGTCGAAGCATTGCTTCTATAACAGGACTGGAGCAAGTGAGCAAACCGCACAACTTGCTCCCAAGATATTTCAGTTACAACAACCATAACCTCATTGGAGGATTGTCCTAAAAGAGTTTTTGCAGTCAAAGGAAGAAAGAGTCTGCAAGCCACATAGCCAACAGACTCTCTCCTGATTATTCACAGATGACAACGTCATCCTTGTACTCTGTCACCTCCTTGCCATTGATGAGCTGGACAATGACCTCACACCCCAAGTCCTCGACAATCGTTCCCTCTGTCTGACCTCTTCGGGATAAAGCAAGGTGCAGAAACACCCTACAACACCGTCCAACTGCTCCATGTCTATCGTTGCCATATCCGTTCCTCCTTGTTAGCCGAATGTGATTGGATTGATGCAGAAATTCGTGTCCTCTGCCTCATACTCGTATTCATTGATGAAGTCAATCATCTTCTGTTCGTTTCTTCCGTCCTGTGAGACACCAGTCTTCTCACACCACAACTTGATAGCATCACCAAAGGTGGAGTAAGCACCCTCACAATCCTCAAAGAGTTCTCCGTATGCAGTGACGTAGCACTCTTCGGGGAAGAAGTCGTTCTCATCGTGCGTATAGAAGATGTCGCAACCTGGCTCAATCTCTCGCCAACTGATTGAAAGTTCGTCGCCAAGTGCCTTGCTCACCTCCTCAAAGAACAAGTCGCAGGAAGACCAAGCACTTTCGGTGTCAAAGGACAAGAGGGCATAATCGTCTTCCACGTTCTCCTCATACTCTGCCCAATAGATGTGTCCTCTCACCGAGATGCCTTTCTTCTCGTAGTCAATGCCATAGTGTTCTGCCAAGAGATACAGATACACATTCTTACAGTTCACCTCCAACTCTTGGAGTGTGTTCCAAAGGTCAGCCACGGCTTTGCGTGAGCCTGTCACCTTGTACTGAGTGTCGCAAATGTTAGCCATAAGATAAAATTTTTATTTTCTTCCCTTATGTAGAACCAACTACCATCGGGATTGATTAAAGAATTATGTTGCCCCAAAAGGTGTTATGGCTCATCAATGCAAGGTTTTGCCGTCAAATACTACCTCTGCCACAATCAGAGCGTGGAGATTTCACGGACAAACCACAGGCACCGACCTTGCAGGATGAACGCCATGACAGGTACCTTTGCAACACAATTCTTATCAAAGCCCGATGATGGTACATCGCAGACAGCATGGTACAGCAGTGTGAAGTGACGTTATAGGTGGAGATAAGGCTATAAGAGGTTTTGCAGTCAAAGGAGAAAAGAGGTCACGAAGTGCAGTATCGACAGGACAAAAACACTTTAGTTTACCTTGGTTTAGTCTTTTATATATATGCTAACCTAAAGTAAACTATTATATATATGTCCGTCTAAAACCCGAAAACCGTACGGGTCAGCTTACGTTAGAAACAGAAGCACAGAACCATATAAGAGGTTCAAGAAGTCTTTCTTCCTTTGACTGCAAAATATTATCTTTGCACGAATCATAATGGTCCTGTAGGATTTAATAGAATTTAACATTCTTTGTTGAATGCAAGGAAGAACAGCTTCAATATGCTGAATATCAGTAGTATAACATTGTGTTAACCCTTAATCTGTAGAAAAGGATGTTATCATACAAAGTAATGTCCATTTGTACTTTTTCTATATGGTTTTATACTTACATTTGCATATCATTTGTATCTTGATAACAGTAACTAACTGATTATCAATATACTTTATATTTGAACAAGTACAAATAATAAGTAATTCAAAGTAGTAAAGTAAGAAATTACTGAATAGATAAATCATAAATGAGGCATAATTAATAGTAATTGTGTCTCATTTTTTTTATTATAGCATATGAGTAAAGAATTTATTAGAAAAACAAAGGAAAGTAAACCAGTTGTTGCAATATGTTATGACTTTGATAAGACATTATCACCAGATGACATGCAAGCGCAAGGGTATATACAATCTGTTGGGGATGAAGTCGAATCTTTTTGGAAAGAGTCCAATGGGTTAGCTGAAGAGAATGACATGGATCAAAATTTGGCTTACATGTTTACCATGATTCAGAAAGCGCATGGAAAAGTCATATTTAATAAAAAGGCATTAATGGATTATGGGGCGAAAGTACAATTATTCCCCGGTGTTGAGACTTGGTTTAAGCGCATTAGAGACTATGGCATGGAAAGAGGAGTTATTGTAGAGCATTATATCATTTCATCAGGTCTTAAAGAAATGATAGAAGGTACAAAAGTCGCTAATGAATTTGAAAAAATTTATGCCAGTTCCTTCTATTATGATAAAGATGGTGTTGCTCAATGGCCAGCACAAGTTATTAATTACACGAGCAAGACTCAATTCCTTTTTTAGAATAGAAAAAGGGACATTAGATGTGAATGATTCAGGTGTCAATGACTATTTTAAACCAGAGGACATTCGTATTCCTTTCAGAAATATGGTATATATAGGTGATAGTGATACGGATATACCTTGTATGAAACTCATTAATTCTTATTCAGGTCATTCTATTGGAGTTTATAATCCAAAAACAAAAGATAAACGAAAAGTCATATAAATGATGGAAGATAAGCGCATAAAATATTATACTCCTGCAGACTATACAGAAGGATCTGAATTGGACAAATTAGTCAAAACCATTATTGATACAACTGCATCGAATGAAAAATTGATGGCTGTCCATTACATAAATAAGCAAGAGCAGGTAAGCCATAATGGA
>ENA-OQIY01000007-OQIY01000007.1-human-gut-metagenome-genome-assembly--contig:-NODE-7-length-21172-cov-0.676978_pt1 | contig 21172 bp, 33 predicted proteins | sample MGYA00242592_ERZ504757 | MGnify/ENA primary metagenome ERZ504757 (study PRJEB26092, sample SAMD00036366) | human gut metagenome | host: Homo sapiens | study: EMG produced TPA metagenomics assembly of the... | reverse complement strand
TGAGAAATCAAAGACAGGAAATGAAAATATGAACATTATTATTTGTGATGACAGGATAGATGACAGAAAAAATCTATCAGATTTGCTGTCAGACTATGGTGAAAAAAAGAAATTATGAGTTTGCTATTACAGAATATGATTCTGGAGAACAGTTATGCGAAGAACAATCGGCTTTGGAAGCGTGTCAGCTATTATTTCTGGACATCAATATGCAGGGGATGGATGGGCTGAAAACAGCTATGAGGATTAAAGAAAAATATCCAAAACTTCCGGTTGTGCTGGTGACGGCATACATGAATTACGCACTGGATGGATATAAGGTGAAAGCAAGCCGTTTTCTGCTGAAAGATAACCTTGCAGATACTATAGAAGAATGTATGGATGATTTGATAGCAGAAATTAATAAAAACCGTAGGATTCTCGAATTTCGTTTTGTGGAGGGAACGATAAAACTCTATGCAGATGACATCATTTATATAGAAACAGAACTTCACAAAAATGTATTTTATACTGAAAAGGTACGTTTCAGATTTATAAAAAACTGGATGAACTGGAAAATGAATTCAAGGATATGGGATTCGTGCGGGCACATCTAAGTTTTCTTGTAAATATGAAATACATTACCCAAATCAGCAGTTATGTGATGACACTTACGACAGGAAAAAAGATTCCGGTTCCCAAGGCACGATATGCACAGGTAAAGAGGGAATATATGCTGTATAAGGGAGAAGAATAACATGACATTCTGGGTATTGACATTTATTGCGGAAATGCTGGAAGTAAAAGGAACGCTATACTTTTTTGATACTTTTATGGAAAAAAGAGATGGCGGATATAGGAACAGATACAGATTTTTTGTTTATTGCGGAGCGCTTTATCTGGCACAGTCACAGGGGTATGGATCGGAATGTTAAAATGTATCCCGATTATACTGGTTATGTCTTTCCTGAATCTGGCTTATTATGAAGTTTCCTTCCAGCAGAGTTTTTTGTTTTCAATCATCAACTATACAATGCTTGTATTGATTGATTATGTGACTGTTTTGCTGGGAAGAGGAGGTTCAATCCAAGAAAAATGGTTTTTACAGGCACTGATATCAAAGACGGCTTTTATCATTCTGATGTTGTTTATCAGAAGATTTAGCAAGACAAGAAAAAGCTACGGTCTGATTACAGGAAAAGAATGGTTACAGTTTTTCTGTGTTCCTGTATTTACGGTGGTCGGTTTCATTCTTATGTTTTATTCAGAAAACGATGATATGCAGAATGTATTTTTATTTCTTTCGGTGGGACTGGTTGCGATTAACCTTATCCTTATGGAGTTCATGCAGAATACCATTGAAAAAGAAGAGAGAATAAAAATTGCGGTACTTACGGAACAAAATCAGAAAAATCGTATTGCAGATTATCAGGACCGGGAAGAAATCTATGAGCGTCAGCGAAGAAAAATGCACGATTATAAAAATCAGCTTTCCACGATCCAGACATTGATAAAGAATGGACACACAGATGAGGCACTTTCATTTACGCAGAAGCTGACAGAGAGCATAGCTGTCGAGATGTCGGCAATCAACACAAATCATCCGGTGGTCAATGCTGGTTTAAACCAGAAGTACCGCAGCATGCAGGAGAAACACATAGCGGTTATCCTGAAAGTAGGGGATTTGCAGGAGATCTGTCTGGAAGAGGAAGAGATTGTGATTCTGCTCTCTAATTTATTGGATAATGCAATCCGGGAGAGTGAAAAGGTACTGAAAAATACCGGAAAAGCGGTCATTCATCTGAAATTAGAGTGCGAAGATCATAAACTGATATTTGCGGTGAGAAATCCGGTGACAGAAAAGGTGGAAATTGAAAATGATACGATAAAGAGCAAAAGAGGGGATCATCACGGCATTGGATTGTTAAATGTAAAAGCAGTTGTGGATAAATATGGCGGTGATATGGTGCTTTCCTGCGATGAAAATGAATTTAAGGCAGTGGTCATCTTGTAAAGAGATGGTCTTTGTGTGCGTAATATGGTCGTTTGATGATATGGGACTAGGAGAACAGGTTATTTTATCCGATAAAGAAAGCAAAGGAGGTTACTATGAGTAATACAATTAATGTGAACTATATGACACGGGCTTACAATCAGTACCAACAGAAAAATGCGGCTAAAGATCAGGAGAAGGAAGATACAAGGTTTGCGGATAGTGTAAGAGAAAAGAGCGAAGCTAGTGGAAGTATAGTGGGCAATTCAAAAATAGGTTCTGTGTCTGCTAAAGATATGACGATGGTGGAATACAAGCAGTACATTTACAATAAAATATCTCAAATTCCAATGCACCCCACAAGAGCAGGCGAGTCAATATCTGTTATCAATTTCAGAGGCGGGTTTTGAAGCAATGAAGAATGATCCAGAGTATGAAGCATGGGAGAAAGTTATAAATATTATTTTGTAATGGTAATATGCAGCTTTGTTCGTGGAAATGTGATGTATATTCTGTCAAAATTGATTTCAAAGAAAGGGATGCAGATTGCTGATTTTCCGAAAGTAAATTTTGGGGTGTGCTTGTTATGGTATTTGCCTTTACGGTGTTGAACTGCTGCTTTGTTATTCTTTTGTCATTGGAAGCTGGCAGTGAAAAAAGCTGCTTATGTGTGCAGTATTGTAATTTCCATTGTCCTGACAGATTATTTTATGCTGTATATGATGGAACGTTTTAATTATCTTGTGCAAAAACAGTATGAGGATGCAATGTACAGGGAAGAAATGCACTATAAAGACATCTATTATGAAGAAGCAGAAAAACAGAATAAGGAAGTGCAGAAGTTAAAGCACGATATGAAACATAAATTGCATGAACTGTATCATCTGTTGGAAAATAGTGATGGGCATGAACTTTCAGAGAAAATCGGTGCGATGTGCATAGAATTTGAGCAGATAGATGAAAAGCAGTATTCTGATAATCCAATCGTAGATTCTGTGCTCCGCATTAAATTTGGCAGGGCAAAGGCAAGGGGGATAAAAGTAGAAACATCTATTCGTATTCCAAAGAAGATGCAGCTTGATCATGGGGATATAGGTGTATTGTATGGAAATCTTGTGGATAATGCGGTAGAAGCCTGTAGCAAGGTGCCGGAGGAACAGCGTTTTGTAAAGATTGAAAATAAGTACCAGTCGGGGATTTTGCTTCTTGTAATAACAAACAGCAAAACAGGAAAGAAAAATAAAAGCCTGAAAACAACCAAGAAAGATAATATCCGACATGGGCATGGTGTTCAGAGTGTCCGCAAAGTGGTAGAAAAATACAATGGAACGGTAAGTTTTACAGATAAAGGGATATATTTGAGGTTTCAGCAATGCTCTATGGAATTGAAGTGAAGGAATAAATGCAAAGCGTTACACTTAAATGTCAATCTGTTACACTTTGCCGCATTTTCCTGTAAAGTATGATATAGTGCATTCATCAAATGCAAAGGAGGACATACATATATGTCAAAATTAAGAAGATTGATGAACCGACTCAGTCATGGAGCATTAACCAGCGTGGCAGCACTTGCCCTTACGGTAACTGCAACCAATATGAACCGTTGCTGCTGGTTTATTTTCGGACAGGACAAGTTACCGGATAATGCGAAAAAACTTAGAAAATTTTAAGGTGGTAACAGGGTATGATTGCTAAATTTGCAAAGAAGATAAATGAAATATTGATACAAAAGGAGATTGTGCAAAAAGAGGATGCAGAACTGTACCAATATGGGATAGAAAATGGCATTGTTGTTGCAGGAAACCTTTTGGCTTCTGGAATATTTGGCATTGTGACGGGGAGACCGGGACTTGTTCTGGTCTTCCTGTTATTTTATGCCTCGTTGAGAAGCTATAGTGGGGGCAGCCACTGTAAGAGTAGAATCGGCTGTTTTTTTGATATCAATGGCAATTTTATTTATTCCGGTTTATACATATGAGCCTGTAATGAAAAATGTTCCTAATGCCGTGATTTTATTGATCGGAGTTCTTGCAGTGGTAATTATTATTGTCCTTGCCCCAGTGGAAAGTATCAATAAACCTCTTGATGAGGAAGAAAGAAAGTATTATGCAAGGGTAACACATTGCATAACAGCATTGCAGGTATGTGTTCTTATCATTTTATTTTGTTTGGATCTACAAGATTATTTTTATGCTGGGTATGTGAGTATAGTCCTGATAGCAGTATTTATGGTTATGGGAAAGATTGCAGTGAAACGATATGTGCAATAGCAAAATGTATTAAAAATAGGTATTGATATATAATTTTGTAGACGAACATGGAATATTACAAATATAGCGTAATGGTTAAAATTTTGGATGAAAATGCCGAAATATAATAAAAAATAGGAAAATATACAAAAAATAATCCAACCAAATGAAAGAAGTATGTCAAATTTGTGTGTGGAAGGGGATGAGCATATGTTCAGAATTGCTATATGTGATGATGAAAGACAATTTAGAAAACGCATTCATGATATTTTAATAGAATATATGAATGAAAATGATATATTATACGAAATTGATGAATTTGAATCAGGAAAGGATTTTATTAAGTTTAGGTATCAATCTAGCAAAGTATGATATTGTTTTTCTGGATGTAAATATGGATGAACTGGATGGAATGGAAACTGCGCAGAAAATAAGAAAAGTCAGCAATGATGTTTTATAGTTTTTGTTACAGCATTTATTACATGTGCCCCTCAAGGATACAGCGTAGGAGCTATAAGATATATTCTGAAAAATAATGTAAATTTTCCGGAACTAATATTTGAGTGTATGGATGCAATCAGCTTGAATATGAATTATGTAGCCCAAAAGAAGAAATTTAACTTTAATGAGGGTACAAAGATTGTAGCATTAGAGCGTTTGTTATACATAGAGAGCAGATTGCATAAACTTGAGTTTTACATTATGGAGGACAAGTTAAAAAAATATTCAATATATGGCAAACTAGATGAGCTGGAAAAAGAGTTGCAAGGTAATGATTTTATCCGGATACATCAAAGTTATCTGGTTAATATGAAGCATATTGAGAAAGTCAGCCGGTATGAGGCGTTATTGAACAATGGTATTAAGTTGGAAATTCCAAAAGCACGATATAAATTTGTTGAAGAAACATTTGTTTCGTATAAAGGAGAATTGTAGATGCTGATTAGTTACATTCAAAGTATTATGATGATAATATTGGAGGTAATATGCTGCAAAATATTTTTTGAAAGTTTTGCTGAAAAGAGATCAAAAAATAATTATAGAAATTATAGTATTATTTTAGGAATTGTGGTATGTGAATATGTAATAGCTTCATTATTTTATGATAAGTTTATCTTGAAACAAATATTGGCTATAGTTGCTGTTGCGGTGTTTATGTGCTTTTATTTTAAAATTCATTTCGGAAAAGCAATAATCTTATCATTATTATTTCAGGCATTGCTGCTTTCTGTAGACTATTTTACACTATGGTTAAATGTTTCTCTTTTTGATAGTATAGCAGAAATTAGCAGGTTGCATTTTGTAGGTGGAAGTTTAATAACGGTTTTGGGAAAAATAATTCTTTTCCTAGTTGTTTTGCTTATCAGGAAGAAAGTAGGAGGGGAGTCCTCGGATGTTTTAAGAAGTACAGATTGGCTTCGATTTATTTTTTTCCCAGTTTTTACAATCTTCACAGTTATTGCATTGATCATGACATCTGGAAACATTGAGAATCAAAAGCAGGAAAATGTATTCTTGGTTATAGCATTGTGTTTAGCAGGGATGAATATAGTTGTGTTCTATATGATAAATGATATATTAAAACGTGAAATTAAGATTCGTGAAAATGAAGTGTTTCAACTGAAAGCACGAAATCAGACAGACATGTACCGTTCTATTTCAGAAAATTTTGTTAAACAACGGAAAAAAACACATGAATATAAGAACCAGATTATGTGCATTGAGTCTTTGATAGAGATGGAAAATTATGATGAACTAAAGGATTATGTGAAAAGTATAAGCGGAAATTTGAGTACAGAGTTAGATTATATTAAAACAAATAATGTGATTATTGATGCTATATTAAATAGCAAATATAAGGAAACATTGGATAAAGGCATTGTATTTATCTTTCAAATCAATGATCTATCAGGAATTAAAATGTGTGATGAGGATATTGTTGTTATATTATCGAATCTTTTGAATAATGCAATAGAGGCTTGTGAAAAGTGCTCAGGCAAAAAATTTATGAAAATGAAACTGGTTAAAGAGAAAGACAACATTATTATATCTGTAAAGAATACATATGATGGTAAACTTAATATTAAAGATGGAGAAATACAGACCTCAAAGAAATATGAAATGGATGAGCATGGGTTGGAATAAAAAATATAATTGAGGTTATAACAAAATATCAAGGCTCTTATGCTATACGAAATGATAATAATGAGTTCTACTTCTCAGTTATATTGCCAAACTAAGATGAACCTTAAAAAAGTGATTTGCTGCAAGCAAATCACTTTTTTTTTTTGTCATTTTCTGCAAAAAAAGGTCACTTTCTGCAATGGATATTGTTTTGTAAACAGATAAAGTTATACTTAATTTGGCAGGAGGCATAACTATGATTGAAAAAATAGCTGATGATTTAATTGGTCAGATGACTGAAGCAAGGTTAATTGACAAAGAGATGGAAGCAAGATATGTTTATGTTTTTATCTGTTGGATAGAGAAATTTATTACTGTTGGCAGTATTATCGTAATCAGTTTGATGTTTCACAAGCTGCTCCCAACTATATTTTTTCTTGTGTTTTTTTTAGAATTAAGAAAGAGAACTGGCGGATATCATCTGGACAAGTTTTATAGATGTTATTTAGCATCCATTGTTTCTTATTTAGTTATCGTGATTATAAGTGAAAAATTGTCAGAACATCCACAATGGTTATTTGCAATAGTACTACTTGCTATAACAGGGATAGGATTGATTGGTACAGCGAATCATCCTAATATGCACATGACATCAGATGAATTGATGGAATCGAAAAAATCTGCGAGGACTATTGTTTTACTTGAGGGGTGCATAATACTTGGCTGTGTTCTGTTAGATGCAGATATGGTTTACGTTAGTTATATGGCAATAGCTGTTATATTATGTGCAGCTTTGCTGTGTATAGCAAAAATTTTTAAACAGGAGGTGAAAGAATGAAGAAGGTTAATAAGAAAGTGTTGAAGGTTGTAGAACATGTCATGAGAAATGAAGCTGTATATGGAATAGATAGATTCCCACCTGCATGCATGGGAATATTTCATCAGCCGAAACGTCCGATTATCCAGAAGAAAAGTGAAAGATAGTTAACTGGCGTGTTTTACTATTATATCTGTAGCCATAGATGCTATAGGAACTTAATTGTTTATTCCAAGATGACAAGTATAAAAAGGAGGTACTGATATGTTAAAAAAATTAAGAAAGTTATTGCATTTGCATTAGCATTGACTATGTTAATGGGTATGGGAACAATGGTGTCAGCAGCAGAAAAGGAGAGTAGTATTCCTGAATATTCTGAAACCAATGATGGTGGAATGACGGTGAATATTGCAGGAGATCAGGAAGGAACAATAGTTGAAGGCAGTGGTAATGAGGAAGGGATTAATCCGCTATGGTGGCCTGGAGATGGACCGGCTCCGCAGGTGACAAGCATTTCACTTTATAAATATGGCTGGCTTACAAATGGAAATTTTGGCGTTACGATCAAGGTATATGGATATGGCAGCGATACTACAACATTTGATGGAAGAAGTATTTCGTGGATACATCAGGAGCCATTTATTATATCTGGTACAGGCGCAGATGGCTTCTATTATACATATGATTGTGGTCCGATTACGCAAGCGGGAGTTATAAGTATTTAATTACACTTTCAGGTCAACAAACTTCCCTAATACTACACGTTCCTTTTCAACGGTATTCACGTTTAGTGCAAACTAATATATGTTAATTCATATAAATAACATATTATAATGCGAATGGAGGTGGTTAAATGCGTATTGGTTCGGGAGTGCAGAGTGTATCTGAATTATTTGGAAAGCGACAAAACAATAGCAAAACATCTGTTAACGGAAATGAGGCATTTCCTCAGACATCAATGAAAGTGTATTTAAAGACGGATGATATGTTGTTTTCAGGCGGAAATGGAACCGGTCTTTCGTTTTATATTAAGTATGCAGAAGAGTCAACAGATGATAATCCTGTAGTGATAGCCAAAGGGATTGATGAAAATGGAAAAGAATTTGAAGAAAAGATTAATATTAACGATATTGATTTGAGAAATGCTTCTTATGTCGAAATGAGTGCTTTGGAGGCATATTATGATGTTGATAGGGGTAATAGTCTCAGCTCTTTTCCACAAGAAACTGGTCACATGGGATTAAATGAAAGATGTGACCTTATATCCAGCTTTGAAAAGGTTATTCAGGATATGAACAAATTAGGAAAGTATGATTTGCAGATGTTTTATATGCGAAATATGAATACTTATCTAAATCTGGAAAGACAGAAAAAAGCATAAAGTTGTTTATAGATTCCTGTTGGAATGAAAATTTATACGATGTTAATTTGAAAGGAGATTTAAAATGAAGAAAGTAAAAAGTTTAAAGGCGTTGGTGTTGAGTTTGATGTTATGTTTGGCAATGGGAACAACTGCGTTTGCAAGTGAAGTATCCACTCAGGGACAGGCTGCCCCTAATGCAAATAAGGCAGTAGAAGTAAGCGATTGTGGCGATTTGGACGTAGTACCTGCTTATGATGACGCCGTTGCTCTTGCAGATACGATTCAGTATGATGCAAATAGAACCATTACAAGAAGCAATTCCAGAAGCGGTGTATTCAACGGAAATTATTATTACACCATTAATAACTCAAGCGTTACAAAGTTGTGCTTAAATGTTTATATGCCTAATGAAAGTGGAACAGATTATCTTCAGGGAACAATTACTCTTGTAGGAAATGACGGAACAAGTGCACCGGTACAAATTGCTAACTATTCAGGAGATTCATGGACACTGACATTTACAGGTGTTAAGGTAGGCGTTAGATACCATTTCCATTATGAGTTGTATTCTGTTGGGTCTTCGCAGGTAGGCTATATTGCTTCTGCTGCTTATGCACAATAATAGCTGCTTGAATATGGGATATTAAGCAAGCGCAACAGAATATTTTCATTGTTATGTTGCATTTTATAGCAATCTGGCATAAAGTGCAACATACTATAATAAGAAAATTAGATTATATTGCTGCTGGAGGGATTATAAATATGGTAAATATGGTAAATACCGCTGTAAATAACAATATTTACGCAGGAAGAAAATCAGGTTCAAAATATAACCAATCAAAGGCTTTTCAACAAAAGGAAGTGTTAGAGACACCGGATGTTGCAGCAGTTAACAAATATGCAAATGTTCAAGAAATTTATGAGGCACTAAAGTGTAACGTGTCATGTAGAGGATATGAACAGGGGCAGGATGAAATTGCTGAGAAAGAAATTCAAAATGATGAACCAGAAATAAGCAATGATTCCAGTGAAAAAATGACAGTATGGTATCAGGGTGTTCCTTTGGAAGAGTGGGCATTAACTGATCCTAAATACACGGATTCAGAAACGGGAATTTCATGGTATATTAGAGATGGAAAATATCCGTATATGGTAGGTGAGGATGCAGAAAAGTTCCGAAAACTTTGTGAAGAATCCGGGGAGTTTGCGCTAAAGAAATTTGCGGAAATGACGGGATTAATACAGAAATTAGATGACAATACAGTAGCGTATGTGGGTGATAACGGAATTGCAGTTAAATCTAAAGATGGGAAAGAGATGTTTGTGGACACATCAGGCTTATCATATGATATTGTTATGGATATGTTCAGAAATTTGCCTAGAAATGGGAATTTTTTCAGCAATAAGTATTGGTCAGACAATATACAGAAAGCACAGGCTCGGAGCTGATGATACGTTATATTGCAAGAGTGTGTATGCTTGGACTCCGATAGGAGAAAGCAGATTGGTTCTGATTGACAGAAGAATCATATGATTTCATCATTAATTTGGCAGGCAATAATATTCAAATTATTGCCTGCTAAATTTTTACCAAAATTCTTCTAATACCGTTTTTAGACTAGGAAATATTGTTGAAAGCGTACTCTCAATATATTCTTTAGAGCAGAACTGTAGCTTTGAAATAGTATCAATGCTGTGTTTTTTACTTGATTTCTGAGTAATTTTTGTTCTGTTGGTCATTTTCTGCAAAAACAGGTCACTTTCTGCATAGGATATTTTCTTTTGCTTTGATTCCTGCTATTCTTAGAATATACAACAGATTGCTCTATATGGCACATTGAATACTGAGGAAAGGAGAAGTAAATATAATTATGAATATGCTTATAGAATGATCTGCATATAACGACAAAATGATATTAAAATAGGGGGTGATTTTGATGAAAGATTTTCATTTGAAGATTTTAGCTATAATAATGATAATTTTTGGCATATTTGGTTTAAGTACGCTTCCGTTTCTTTCCATTATTGTCCAATATATTGACTCAATAACTGGATTTAGTTCAGGAAATGGATATCTTACCAATAACATGGATTTAATCTTTTAAAGTCCTCTTATTTATATTGGTGGCTTTTTTGTTTTTAGTATCATTTTGGCAATTATTTATCTGGTTTTATAGTTTTTTTAAAGCAAAGCGGGGGTGACTTCTAATGAAAAAAATAATTAGTATGGTTTTAAGTTTTATATTGATTTTGGGGTGCTCGACAACAGCGTTTGCTGCGGAGACTCATAACTATGACACTGAAAATTTGCCTCATGATGGAGCTGATTATTTTGAAACGGAAATTAAAGCTGATGAGGAAAATGAAGAACGCATTTCTGATTTTGTTACCGTATATGGTTATCAATATACCAAAGGTAGTTTAAAAAGTGGTGCATGGAGAAATGGCACGAGTGGCGGTAGTTCTACATCTAGCGCAAAATTATCATTGAATTACACTCAAGATACTTCTTATAATATTTCCTTTAAAGCTTCAGTTTCCGGTGGATATACAAATGGTGGAACTATAGGAAGTGAGTTGGGTGTTACACTAGGTGCATCAAAATCATATTCTTTAGGTAGCGGATACTCCGTAACTGTTCCAAAAGGATCTCATTATTTAATCAAATATCGTCCTATGTATTATACATATAAGGTCGTTGAGACAAAATATAAAGAAAGATATAATGAAGCATTAGGCGGCATGGAGAGATATGTGGTTGAAACAAAAACCTGCTATGTAGACGTTATTTTCGCACTGGATTTTACACATGTAGCTAAGTAAAGGTGTATGTTACACTAAATAAAGCAGGGAACTATCCATATCCATGCTTCAAACTGGAGATAAAGCTCGTGGATCTGCCACGGGCTTTTCTCATGTTGTTATATACATTTTGCTGAAATTTTAAATTTCGGTGTAAAAGTAGATTGGTGTTTAGAAGGAATATGCAAAGTATTACATGAAAATGTCAAAGGATTACAGTTTCCTAAAACCCATAATAATTTCTGATATAATGCGATAAGTCAGAAAGGATGATGGGGCTATGGGGAAAAGAGAACACATATACGAAATTATTGCAGAGAATATCAGAAAATAACGCAGAAGGCTTGGAATTACACAGGCAGAGCTTGCAGAACGGCAGATGTATCATTGGATACTATCAAAAGTGTTGAAAATGGCAGAAGGGCAATGAGTCTTGATACATATTTGAATATTGTTCATGCATTGGAGTCATCGCCTATGGTTCTGATGAGCCAGCAGCACCCAGAAAAACACATTGAGCGTTTTGCATTTATGATGAATCGGTGTGACGAAAGAGAAATAGAATTTGCATTACATATGATTGAACAAATATTAAGAGGACAGGAAGATTATCTGAGTGAATAGACGGGTAGTTATCCTGTCCTTTATTTATGACTCTTTTGCAAATTTTTCAGCGAGATGGTATATGATTTCTTCAATGGTGGGAGTTTCATTTTCACATGGAAAGTCTGTCCAGAAGCGTTGCATTTGTGGATCAGGGCTTTTTAAAGCAATGGAAACTGCCCGCCCAATTTCCTGTTGGACTTCTTCTTTTGTGATTCCTTCTTTTTCGGCAATGATTTCCAAATATTTATCAACAGAGTATGTGTTTTATCATTCATAGTGTTGTTGTGAATCCTTTCTGAAAAGGGTATCTGCGGGCAAATTGTCAGGTGCTTGAATTGTCCCGGTTGAATACCATAAAAGTAAAACAGATAATCCGTTCTATATTACATAATAACCTTGAGAGCTGTTTTCTATGCAGATTATGGCTATTTTCTATTCTATCATATACATACAGTATGGTGCATACACGCACCATATCATTATAGGACACTCTTGCGTAGAATACAAGGAGGAGGTCTTTGTAAATGATAGTATATGACAGGTTATGGATCACACTCAAAGAAGAAAAATATTAGCCAGTATGCACTAATTAAAGATTATGGAATAGATAAAGCACAGTTACAGCGATTGCGAAAGAATATGGTCGTAAAAACGGTAATCCTTAACAGATTATGTTCCATACTTGATTGTAAGATAGAGGACATCATGGAGTTTGTGCCGGATGAGGATATTAAGTAAAGAGATATTTCCAAAATGTAATGAGAGTTTGGAAATATCTCTTTTTTAATCCGCAAATATTTATATTCTTGGTATTAAGGTGTACAATATTCCACCTGAAATAGCTGGTTTAGTCACTCTTACAAAAGATTCGCTTACGGTACAATGAATACAGCTTAAGCAAATATATAAGGTGCCGGAAAAGAGTGGAAGGTGTACTACGATATTGTTAATAGTGGAGAAAGAATAAAAGAGTTGCGTGCGGCAAGAAGAATGACAAGACAGCAGCTTGCCGAGCAGATTGGATTGTCAGTGGATGCTCTGCGGAAAATTGAAGCTGGTGTAAATGGAGCAAAAATAGATACGCTGATTAGTATTGCTGAATTGTTTCATATAACGTTGGATTATCTTGTGTGTGGGTGTGAAAGAAAGGCAGAAGTCGATGATCTGCTGGTTGGTCTGAAGGAGAAGGAAGTACAGTTTATCCGGAATATGGTATTAAATGCCGTTGACAATATGAAGCTTCTGACAGAATAAAAAAGTCGGATTGCATTTTTGATAATGCAGTCCGGCTTTTTTTATAAGGATTTGGAACAGGTGGGAGTGTTACTCTTAGTTCAAAAGAGTGTCGGTTACTGTAGAAGATGCGTGGTGTCAGTTATACTTTGTTCAGGTTCTGAGAAAAGAACCGTTGAATATTGAAAACAGAATGGACACGCATATCCCACGAGCTTATATCGCCTTGTCTATGACAGGGTGGCAGAATCCCATTTCGTGCGATGACTATCCTCAGAACTGTAGCCGATTATGAGAAACGTAACAGCAGGAGCCTTTAAGGATAAGAGCAGAGGGTTGTGCCTACCGGGTTAGCAGCCGGAGGTAATGAGATAATAAGTGCACCTGAATTTCAGCAAAACGCATTTTCAGAGAGTGGCTACTTTCGTAAGTCCAGATGGGCAGGAAACTACGAAGTGTTTGTGGCTGGCAAAGGATATGTTACCCGATACGGGGATGGTTAAGAAATCGGGAAGATAGTATTTTATCTTCCCACACAAACTGATTTGCAGTAACCAGCAGACAACAACGGGGCTTATAAGTGCAGAGAGCATTGGCAGGTCAGTTTATGTGAGGAGATAAAGTGTGCACAGGATATCAAATCAAAATAAAAACAGGAAATGGAGATTTTAAAATGAATAAAGTCAGTTATATATTTGGAGCAACAGGAAATGAGGCAGCAGATCAGATGGTAATGCAGGTTCTTGAGGAGTATTGCACTGTGAATGGATATGAGGTGGTTGCAGTCATTTCAGAGAATGCAAGACCGGAGGGAATGACATTTCCTATGAAGTTTGCCTTTGTCGGTATGGCAGAAGTAGAAGATGTTGATGTGGTTGTTACTTTTATGAGTGATATGGTGGGCGATTGTGAAGAAACAATTATGGATAACATCATTATGCTTGGAGAGCATGGCATTACGGTTGAGACAGCAAACGATGATATGGCTGGATATTATCAGAAGATGGAGCAGGCAGGGCAAAAGGAAGATAACGGCATTGTTTCACTTGCTGATTTTATGGCAGTATTTTTCAGACGTCTCAGAGCCAACAGATAGGAGGTTTTATGAGTAAGTGTTGTGTTATCTGTGTAGCAGGAAGCCGACAGAGCCGCAGACAGGATAGAAGCATATGCTAAGAAAGCGGATTTTGAGATTGTAGAAACAATCTTTAAAGATACGAAGTCTGTGGAAAGACTTAAATTTTATATCGAAAGAGATTCCATTATCAGTATTCTGGTAAGCAGTATCTATGATGTCTCATCGGATAAAGATGTGGTGAAAGGTATCATGGAACTTGCAGCGGAGCACGGGGATCAGCATTAACGACGAGAGCAGGGGCTATGAACCGCTCTCATCTCATTTGAGGGGGATAATGCCGGATAAAAAGGAATTAAGCATAGTGACATTTTCATCAGAAACCGTGGTGTTTGATGGGAAAGGAGACAGAGTTGTTGCCTGCCCTACGGAACAGGAAGCTGTCGAATATATCCGTGGGCAGGAAATACCAGTTGACAGACAAGGAAGTGAATATTATGAGTGAAATAAGACGGGGCGATATCTGGATGGTTGATTTTGGAGTACCGGAAGATGAGAATGATCACAAGCTGCACGGTATCAGACCAGTAGTGATTGTGAGTAATGACAGTGCAAACAGACACAGCACGGTATTCCATGCAGTACCGCTTACAAGTAAGATTCATAAAAAGACATATCTGCCAACACATATTTTTATCAGTTCGTTTAAGGCTGTTGGATTAAGAACGAACAGTATCGCTCAGTGTGAGCAGTTATGTGATGTGAAAGATACGGACCTGATAGAAAAAATTGGGAAAGTAAGCAAAAACCAGTTAAGACAGATAACAAAAGGTATGCAGATCCAGTTGGGTATGAGTACAAAACATAATAATCCAATCGCATAAATTCCAACCGGGGCGAAAGCTCCGGTGTTACATAGCCGTCAGCATATCTGGTGGCTTAATTTGATTGGAGGGATAGGATGACAGTTGAACAGTTGGACAAAATATCGGCACAGAGATTAGAAGATGTGGATATTGATACATTGGTGGAAGTAAACAGCATAAAGTACGCTGACGGAATGCCTGTGGAAAAGAAGGTTGCGGGAATGATTGCAAAGACAGGTAATCCGTATTTCCGCAGGTCAGGAAAGAGCAAGATTAAGATTTCATTTTCCGATAATGGGGAAAGCCTGAAAGACAATTATATTGCTATGCTTGCCAATGTATAGAGCAGTCAGCCAAAATTAGGGGTGGAAATTCAGATGGATTTGTGATATCATTACAGACAAATAAGGACATCTAACCCGAAAGGTATCAATTTCATATTTATGTTTCCATTCCTCTTGATTTGGGACTTCTAACTTAGAAAATCGAAGGAGTGGTGGACATGAACAATTCTAAAAGAATTTACAGAGCAGCCATCTATGTTAGATTATCTAAGGAAGATGGCGATCTTGATGATGTGAGAAAAGCTGAAAGTAACAGTATCTCAAATCAGAAATCCCTGATACTTAATTATTTAAAAGACAAAGAAGATATTGAAATAGTATCAATCCGTGAGGATGACGGCTATTCAGGGGCAACTTTTGATCGTCCGGCGTTTAAACTTATGATGCAGGATGTGAAAGACGGTATTATAGACTGTATCGTTGTAAAAGACCTTTCGAGGTTTGCAAGAGAGTATATCGACGCAGGGCGATACATTGAGCGGATGTTTCCAGCAATGGGGATACGATTTATAGCGATCAATGATGCCTATGACAGTGCAGATACACAAGCACAGGGAAACGAGATAATCATTCCGTTTAAGAATCTTATCAATGACGCTTATTGCAGGGATATTTCCATAAAAATCCGAAGCCACCTTGAAACAAAGAGACAGAACGGAGAATTTGTAGGAAATTACTGTGTCTATGGCTACAAGAAATCTGAGATTGACCATAATGTGATTGTCCCGGACGAATATGCAGGTCATGTGGTACAGGACATTTTCTGCTGGATAAAGAACGGAATGAGCCTTGATGCCATAAGCGATAAGCTGAATGTTCTTGGTATCCTGTCACCTATGGCATACAAACTCAGCAATGGCGAAAATTATAAGACAGCATTTCAGAAGAAAGACGAGCTGCTGTGGACTCCTGTTGCGGTAAGGCGTATCGCAACGAATATTATTTATACAGGAACGCTTGTACAGGGAAAAATCACAACACCAAACCATAAGGTTAAAACAAAGATATTAAAGCCACAGGAGAAATGGGCAGTAAGCCACAACAATCACGAGGCACTGGTATCTTTAAGGACTTTCCAGATTGTACAGCGTCTGTTGTCAGTGGATATGAGAATGGCACCGGGAAAAGATTCTATTTATCTTTTATCCGGAATAGCAGTATGTGCCGACTGTGGGGCACTTATGACACGAAAGGTGTCTACAGTAAATGGAAAAAAGTATGTTTACTATATGTGTTCCAATAACAAGAAGAATAAGAAGTGCAGCTCCCACAGGATAAAAGAGGCAGACTTGGAAAGCCGTGTATTTGATACCTTGAGGGATATGACAGCAATACTTCTGGATGCAGATGAGGTAATAAAGGAAGCTGGCAATAGTGCCAATTTCAGAATAGACCAGAAAAAGACAAAAGAGAGGGTCAGTGCAAAAGAGAAAGAGATAACCAAATACAACCAGATGCTTGTTTCGCTTTATGAGGATTACCGAGATGGAATTGTTGATAAATCAGATTTTGCGATTATCAAGGAGAGTTTTGAGGTAAAAAGAGCAGAGGCGGAAAAGGCAATCGACAGGTTGCAGAAGGAAGCGGAAAACATTGCTGCCGGGATTGAAAGGGATACCGAGTGGCTGGAAGAACACAGGAAATGGAAAACAATGCCTTCTCTTACCCGTAATGTGGTAGTAAGCCTTATACAGTCTGTAAAGGTATATGAGGGCGGTGATATAGAAATCGTACTGGACTGTGACGATGAATACAGAAAAATCGTTGCAAGAGCCGGGGAGCTGGAAAGACAGTATGATGCGGAAAGGCTGGTGGTTTAAATGGCAAGGAAGTCAAGAACACAGCCGAAACAGTCCAACGGATACGCTGAAGGCTTTATCCAAAGTGTATAAGACTGCCATATATGTGAGGTTATCTGCGGAAAAAGATGAAACGAGAGACAGAAAAACCCTGATCAATCAGAGAAATCTCATTAAGAACTTTGTGGATCAGCAGATGGACATGGAAGTTTATGACATCTATATGGACGATGAAATTTCCGGTACAACATTCGACAGACCGGAATTTGAACGCATGATGTCGGATATGAGGGCAGGAAGGATCAACTGCATTGTCGTAAAGGATTTGTCCCGCTTGGGTAGAGATTACATTGAAACGGGCAATCTGGTAGAGCGTGTATTCCCGATGATGAATATCCGCTTTGTAGCGATTACGGATAATTATGATTCCTCAAAGAAAGACGCAGACCTTATGGTTGCGGTCAACGAATATAGCCAATCGACCTGTATGCTAAGGATATTTCAAAGAAAAATATCTTCCAGTAAGCAGGAAGCGATGGAAAAAGGTATTCCGACTGGAAATGTGGCTTATGGCTATAAGGTAGTCTTTAATGAAAATAAAGTCAAGGTAATGGTTGAGGATAAGGAAGCCGCAGATGTTGTAAGGTGGATTTTTAATGAGGCAGAAAAAGGTACACTGCATTCTGTGATAGCGGCAGAACTGAATGCGAAGCATATCCTTACACCTGCCCAGTACAAAGTAAGGCATAATATAGAGAAACTTGAAAAGCTGCGTGGAGTTAAGTGGACTGTTGATACAATATCACGCATTTTAAAAGAATGAATCTATATGAAGATATGTGACAGGTAAAGACAGGGTATGCCTGTACAGACACGAAAAGAGGCATAACTACCAATAAAGATGAGTGGTATGTTTTTGAAAATCATCATATTGCACTTATTGCAAAGGAACAGTTCTATGCGGTACAGAAGAACAAAAGAAAGGTAATAAAGCCAGCAAAAAATCAGACAGTGAATATGCTGAAAGGCAAAATCATCTGCGGCTGTTGTGGAAGCAGTATCCATATTCACCCAGAGAAACACGCAAAGGTTTATCTGTGTACGCATAGAAAAAGATATGGAAAGGATAGTTGTAACTGACCTGCCTGTAAAGGTAGACGATGTATATGCAGCGGTGCTTGCCGTTATAAAAGAGCAGATACAGGTCTTTGTTGACAGGGAAATGATATTAAAGGAACACCACAATGACAGCAGGGTAATCAGACAGGAACAGGTATATACGGAAGCCGTGAATAAGTGTGTCAAGGAAATGGACAGACTTATGGAATTAAAGAGCGGCTTGTATGCAGATTACACAGAAGAACTGCTTGATGAAAAGGAATACCTGCAACTGAACAGGGAGTATTCGCAGCGTATTGAGAAATTGAAGATACAGGCTGATGAATACAGGCAGGCGGCAAGTCAGTATGAAAGTGCTGAAAAGACTGTTGCCCAGTTAAAAGCTGAAATGCTCCGTTTTAAAGGAAAACGCAAGTTGACGCAGGAAATGGTCGATTTGTTTGTAGCTCAGGTACGCATATACGAAAACAAGAATCTTGAGATCGTTCTGAACTATGAAGATGAACTGAAAAAATTCGCAGAACTGAATATGGAAAGAGAGGCAGGATAATGGCTGAGAAAAGAAAATTAGCCTTTTATATCCGTCTCTCTGATGCGGATGAGGAGGTAAAAGCAGGAACAAAAGACGAAAGTAACAGTATTACAGGACAGAGAAAACTCTTGTATGCGTATATCAAGAAAACAGAGGAATTTGCAGGTTTGAAGTATGGAAGTACTTTGATGTACGGAATATTCGGGAACAAATGTTACAAGTAACAGAGCAGAATTCCAAAGGCTCATACAGGACGCAGAGCTTGGAAGATTTGAATGTATCATAGTAAAAGACTTTTCACGATTTGGAAGGGATTACCTTGAAGTAGGCAACTATCTGGAGTTTGTATTCCCTGCAATGGGAATGAGGTTTATTTCTGTCAACGATAATTATGACAGTGACAGAAACTTTGGTGTTACTGGAGGAATGGATGTAGCTTATAAGAATCTGATTTACCAGCTTTACAGTATGGATTTATCAAGAAAGGTAAAGAGTGCCAGAAGGACAAGAAATCTGAGTGGCGAATACACGGCATCATTTGTCTGCTATGGATACAAGAAAGATCCAGACGATAAGCATAAGCTGATAATAGATGAAGAAGCTGCAAAGGTTGTTGTGGAGATATTTTCACTGATCATTGCAGGATATAATGCAAGTGAGGTTGCCCGCATGTTAAATGAGAGAAAAATCCCGACAAGAGTTCAAAACCAGTGGAAGAATGGAATCAATTATGTTCCGGTTCATAATAAAGGGGATTATATGTGGGATAATTCAGAAGTTATAGCGATTGTCCAGAATGAGCAGTACAAAGGAATAATGATCCAGAATAAATGTGAAACTGTTGGTTTTGGAGATAATAAGAAGGTTCGCAAACGAAATAAAGAGGACTGGTCTGTTGTAGAAGGTGCAATACCAAGAATAGTAAGCGATGAAATGTTTGATGAAGTCAATAAAATGCTACGGGTTGAAGCCAGAGGGATTGAAAAGAGTACAAAGAAACGTAAGAAAAATCTTTTTATCTGTCCCTATTGTGGAAGAAAGCTGATGAATTCCAGTGCAGTATGTACACCGAAGCTCCTCTGTCCAAAACGCAGATGGTAAGGACTGGCGAATGTCAGCAGATTTTTATGCTGAAGTCAGAAGCACAGGACAAGGTGCTGGAAATCACAAAGGAAATCTGTAGAACACTTATACAGGAAGAAGAACTTAAAAGGGCATCAAAGGATAAAAAGGAAGGTGACAAGCGATGAGTATTTGATTAGTGAGCTTAAAGCGGAGTATGACAGAATATCAAACAGCACAGTTTCTTGTTATCAGTCATACAGAGAGGGAAAGTACACAAAAGAAGAATATGTGCAGCTAAGAAAAACAAACCAAGAGCTGTTAGCTGATCTGGAGAATCAGATATCAGATTTGCAGGAGAAAGCTGCAAATCAGGAGCCTGACACAGAGGAGAAGATAGAACAGCTAACCCAGTATAGTATGCTGGAACAGTATGACGGAGATGTACTTTCCAACATAATTGATAAGGTGCTCATTTACAACGACAAAGATATAGAGGTTGTGTTTAAGGGTGAGAACTTTATCCGAAATGCAGTGTAGTAAACAAAATGAGTAATACAGAAAAGCCAGTAGTGAAAAAAGCTGCTGGCTTCTTCTATGGGCAGTAACGAAAATGAAAGAATTATGAAAAAGGATATGGCGAAAACAAAAAGCCATGTCCTTTTTTTTGCTGGGAAATTGAACTCTATAAAAAAATAATGATAATAAAATTTATGGAAGAGAATTTGAATCTGACTCAAGAGTGGGACAAGACATTCCCACAGAGTGATAAAGTAGACCATAAAAAGATAACTTTCCACAACCGTTACGGCATTACACTTGCCGCCGATTTGTATGTACCAAGAATGTGACGGGTAAATTGCCTGCCATTGCCATCAGTGGTCCGTTTGGTGCCGTGAAGGAACAAGCTTCGGGCTTGTATGCGCAGACATTGGCAGAACGTGGATTCCTGACGATTGCTTTCGATCCATCCTATACGGGAGAAAGTAGCGGCCAGCCCCGTTATGTGCTTCGCCGGACATCAATACGGAAGATTTCAGTGCAGCGGTCGATTATCTTTCCACCCGTGACGATGTAGATGCAGAGCGTATCGGCATTCTCGGTATTTGTGGATGGGGAGGCATGGCGCTTAATGCAGCGGCTATCGATACTCGCATACAAACTGACAGTTACCGGCTAACCATACTGACGAACCATGTAGCCGGAACT
>ENA-OQIY01000006-OQIY01000006.1-human-gut-metagenome-genome-assembly--contig:-NODE-6-length-22405-cov-0.867582_pt1 | contig 22405 bp, 35 predicted proteins | sample MGYA00242592_ERZ504757 | MGnify/ENA primary metagenome ERZ504757 (study PRJEB26092, sample SAMD00036366) | human gut metagenome | host: Homo sapiens | study: EMG produced TPA metagenomics assembly of the... | reverse complement strand
GTTGGGCATGTCCGAGGGTGACCTGTACGGACTCATCGCTGAGCTGTCTCAACTTGCCGCGCAATTCCTCAAGCTGCTTTTCCAGCGCGTGGATGCTGGGCGATGTTGGCGCTCTGGTCCAAATTGGGGGCGGCCGTCTCACCGGCAAGGCGCAGCTTTCCAGTTCCGCCTCCAACACCCTGACGGTGTTACGAAGCTCCAGCGCCTCACGCTCGGCCTTGTTCATGCCGGGCGTAAGGCCGTCCTTCATCAAAAATTCAACTTCTACAGGTTTCATTCCAGTCTGCTTTGAAAAAATCCTACAATATCGTCCGCCTCGTCCTCCACGCTACGGTCCGTTCTCCGGCTGCCTTCGCCGCCGCCTTTCTTCCGCCTCACATACCGGGGCGCGTCGCTCAGCATCATGATCAGCGTCTGCCAGTTCACCCCGTCAAGGATGTAATCCACGCTCCAGCCGGTCGCCGATGCAATCTGCCATATAAATCCGAGGGGCTATGTGAACATTCATACTCTGTCCTTAACTCCCCTTCCCTTTTTGGCTCAGTCTCGGCTTCATCGGGTTCGCCCGATCCACCGATCTGATAATACGCATAAAATCCTTCGTGCCCATCAGACGCTCGAACGTCCGGAACACGGCCACCAGGAACCTCCAATCGACAAGCTCCCGGAGTATCCATGCCGTCAGCCCTATGCCTACACGCCGGGCCACGCAGCCCCGGCATACCGTATAAGCCAACATCCGGCTGATGCCTTTTCCGTACTTTGCCACAAAGGCCATTTCCTCCGCCTTGTCCTTCGGTTTCCAGCCGGGTGCCACACCCAGCTTCAGATACTCCCTGGCCAGCAGCATCTGACCCCGAAGCCGGGGACGCTTCATCGTCACACGCACCTCCACCGGGCGTTTCAGCCACGGAAGCTTCCACCTTTTAAGAGGTACGGACACGCCGCTGTCAAGCAGCGCGTCCGCACACTCCATCTCTATCAGTTGTTCCAAACGGTCAGCCATTACGTAGCCCTCCCTCACTTTGGAGCGATGCTGCAGGCCGCGGCTTCCGCCGGCGGCAGCTTGTACTGCCCCCACTCGTCCGGTATTGCTTCCGTATCGAACACGCCGTAAGGCTGCGAACCGTCCTCCGGCATCGCCACTTCGAGCGTAACCTCTATCTTGGAGGTTTCTGTAAGGGTCAGCTTGCCTGCAGGATTGGAAAGCAGCGTGGCGTTGGGAATCAGTACGCTCTGTCCGGACACGAGGGAGAGTTCCCATGGTCCCTGCATGACAAGCACCTCCGACGGGGCTGTCCAGCCGATCGGAGTTTTCTTTTCCGAGTCTTCTTTCTTATAATGCAGGCTGCCGCCAAGCAGTTTGTGCAGGTTCGAATAGTTCATCTGGATCACATTGAACGTCGGGGCGATGCCGCCGTTACTCTGTGGGATGACCAGCACCGGGGCACCCTGCACCTGTTCGGCCTCGATCTTCGCGGCTCGGGTTTCTTGCCGCCCAGGTCAAACGAGTTCTTTTCAATATACCCGATTGTGAAATCCTTATACTTTACGGCTCCTATGCCGTACATGAAATTCTTGTTCATCGTTTATAAAGTTTGATGGTTAATAACACACCGGCCAATAAGCCGGCCAATACACCTGTGATAAACGTCCGCATCCGGTTCGGAGGGCGTTTTTCTACTGTTTGAACGTCATTTGAAATTTCGCTCTTGGTTTCGCTACGGATGCGCGCCAGCTCTTCTTCATACCATAGCACCAGCTGCTGCAGACTGTCACACGAGGCTTCGGCACGATGTTCCCGCTGTCGTCGCTGCCTACGGTCAGATTCGCCTGTCCGCTCTTGCCACGGTACACGGCACCTTCAGGAAGTTTACGGAGGCTGTCCGCAGGTATAGACAGCTTCACCGAACTCGCCGGTATACCCGCCATCACCAGTCCCGCCCGTCGGCTTCCGCTCGCGCTGTCGGTGCTTGCCGATTCCGTCTGTATCTTCTCCACCGTCGTGCTCTTCCTGCTGCTTGCGCAGCCCGCCAAGCACAGGACAGTCATCATGATGGCGGCAACTGTTGGCAGTGTCAATGGCCTTGCGCAGTCGCGCCATTTCGCGCTTGTTGGCCTGCAGGTCTTTTCTTGTTGCATTCAGTTCTTCTTTTAAGGGTACCACAATATTGCTCACCAAAACGCGGGTGGCATGTTCTGCGTTATCCACACGCACACCCTCTGCGTCGGCTTCGGCTTTCATCGCTTCCGCTTTCGCTTTCCTCACCGTAGCACGCAGGGAACCGATGGCTGCTGCAGTGCCCACAAGGCCGCCGCTAAGAATAATGTTCATGATCTCGCTAAAGTCCATACCACCCGTTTTTAGTCAGTCAACCTTTTATTCTGCTTCCTCGCGTTTTCTTTCGGAATAGTCCGATAACCCATTGCACCAGTCCCGTGTCGGCTACCCCATTGGCTACAAGTGAGGCACCAAAACCATAGAGCAAGGCAATGTCCCAGCTCACATCACTCACAAATCCGGCATCAAGCCACCACAGTAGCATCGCGCACACCAAGCCCACACACCAGCTCACCAGCTGCGTCACCCAGCCTTTCATGTTGGGGAACAAACCTTTCAACCCTTCAGTAAGCACCACCACACCGCCGACGAAACCGGCAAAGGTGCCAATCATTGCGTCATAGTCCGTTGCCGGAACATCGGCCCCTTGGGCCATCACAGCCGATACTGTTCCCAGCATCAGCATCATAAACAGCATAATTCGTTTCATTGATTGCTTCTTTTATTATTGGTTAATACCTATTTCTTTCAGCCATTTCTGTACATCGAAACTGGGGCAGGCTTTGGCCGCCAGCTCGTTGTGTCCCACAATGCGCACATCTGGAATCTGCGATGGAAGTCCTTCACATACTTCTCCAGTGCCTTTTTCTGGCAGCCGGTGCGGGTGTCCTTCGGGGTCTTGCCGTCCTTGGCCACACCGCCGGCATACACAATGTGGCGGCTCACGCTGTTGTACCCCTTGGCTCCGTTGGTCACTTCCCAGGGATCCACCTGCGCATCCTCGTTGTTGTTCACCAAGCGTTCCACACCGCCCTGCAGGTGGAACAGGTCGGTGTAGCCCACCTGTTTCCAACCTCTGCCACCCTGGCTTACGGGCGAAGTGTGCCACTTCCGGATGTCCGCCGATGATACCTCACGCCCCTCCGGGGTTGCCGTACAGTGAATTACCAGATACTTCAATTTTGCCATACCATCTTATTCTTTCTGGTTTTGGGTAATGGTAATCTTGGCCGTCTTGCTGCGGTCGGCATTGAGCGTAAGGGTCAGTGTACCGGTTTTCTGACTGCCACTGTTTGCACCGGCCGAAATCTTCACGCTTTATCCGTCGCTTCCACCTTGAAGCCGGCAGGGGCACTGCCTATCTCATATTCTCCGCTGGCGGTCACGGTCACTTCTTCACTGCCACCGGTTGCCTCAAGGGTCACACTGGCAGGGTCAACTGAAATCTTCTTCTCGCTCGCCTTGAACACGGGGTTGCTTCGCTTGTCCAGCACCACCACTTCTTCACCGAAGGCAATGTTCGTGTCAGCCTTCATCAGCATCTTGAAGAAGTACAGTTCGCTCGCGTTCGAGATCTTGTCAATCTGAATCACGTCTTCATCGTCCTGCAGGTTCACAGCCGCAAACAGGTTGCCGCCGGCATCGGGCGAACAGAGGGTGCACACAATCAGATCATCGGCCAGGCCGCAAGCGTCTCAATGGTAATGCCCTTGTAGCGACGGGCATTCACATCGGTTTCGCTCGTGTTCTTGGACTCGCGCTGGGTCAGCTCGTCATCATACTTGTCAAAGTCGTTCACGCTCATCAGAATGCGGAGGTCCGGGTTGTTGCGGATGGCCACGGGAATCTTCGCACGCATGGCTTTCAGTCTGCCCAGCATGGTCGATTCTGCGCTGTCCACCACAATCACCTCAGTATCCTTGGCCATCTGGGTCAGGATGCCGTTAAACAAGTGGTCGTCATCATCCCCATATTCACCGTTCACATAGTGGTCACCCAGTTCAAACTGTACCCGCTTGGCCAACTCGGCAAGCAGGGCGTTCTGCGCTTCGGGCGGAAGTTCCGAGAATACCAGGTTGCCCTTCGGCTGCCATTTGCGCAGATGTTCTCGAACGGTGCGGGGGTTAAACACCGTAAAGGCCATGAAGTCCATCGGGTCAAGACTCTTTTCGTCGTAGTTGAAGTTGCCCTTCGAATCCTCCACGCCGGGGTTCTCCTTGCGCTTCTGGAGCATCTTGCCGGTCTTCAGGCGCGGCAGGCTGATTTTCTTCTCCACACCGGGAATCACCATGATCAGCCCTTTTCCACAATCTCATTGCTCGTAGCGGCAAGCGTCAGCAACTGTTCCAGTACCTCGCCGCTGTAATTCGTGTTTCTTACAATTATTGCCATAGTTCAATCACTTTTTACGTTTGTCCTTAATTTCTCGCATACGCCTGTTCCAGGGGCTTTCTTCACCATTCGGTTCCAGATGCAGGTCTTCCATCACACGGCGCTTTACCGGCAGTTGGGCCAGGGCCTTTTCGCCGTTCTCGCGGTCATTGGCCAAAAGGTTTTCGTAGATGGGGCGGGTAGTCGCATCAATGCGACCGTCCTGCTCGGCTGCGTCAAGCAGCTGCTTGCGGGCGGCAAGGTCTTCGGCTTCAGCCTTGTCTTCGTAGGTCTTCACCTTGGCCTTCAGGTCGGTGTTCTCTTTCGTAAGGATAGGTACCTTGCCTGCCTCTTCCTCCAGTTGGTCCATCAGGCGGAACACATCCGCATCACTCGCGCAGTCCTTGAAGCGCGGGCGTTTCTTTACGTCTTCCAGATTCATGTCTTCTCTGTTTTTTTGTGGCTCAACGAGCCGGTTATTGAATAAAGTATATATCTGCGCCGGTGTACTGTCTGCCGGCACGGGGTCTGCATCATAGATGTCGTCTATGAAACCAAGGTCCAGGGCTTCCTTGGCGGTCAGCCAATGGTCCTCGCCGTCAAAATAGGTCTGTTTCACTTCTTCCTTGCTCATGCCCAGCCGCTCGGCATAGATTTCACTCAAGCTGCCTTCCAGGCTTTCTATCTCTTCCATGCAACGCTGCAGGTCCTGCTTGTTGCCGTAACACCCGCCGCTCACACTGTGCAGCATCAGACGGGCATATTTGCTCATTTCTACGGGCTTGCCGCAAAGGCTATCACACTGGCCATGCTGGCGGCTATGCCATCCACATAAATGCGGATGTCGGCCTGGCTATGGCGCAGGCGTGAATATCGCAATGCCGCTGTACACTTCCCCGCCGTTGCTGTTGATACGCACATGGATGCGTCGGCTCACGCGTTCGGCTTCCATCAGTTCCTGGGCTATGCGCCCGCTTTGCACCTCCGTATAGTCTCCGATGTCCCCGTACAGGAATATCGTACTGGTGCCGTCGTCACTCGTTGTAATATTGAAAAATCTGCTCATCGTCATGTCTTTACCAGCGGTTTCCCCGCCTTTCGATGGTGCGAAAATAGAACATTCCCATGGCACCAAGAAACCGCGTCCGCATCATAACGTTTTCTGGCGTTATCATAACGCTGTAACCCGTCATCATGCGTACGCGCTTTTACAAACCCCGCTTTTTCATGCAATTTTGTAACGTGATTTACAACTAAAAAGGACGATTTATGGCAGATTTGACGAATGCCCAGAAAAAGGAATGGGCAAAAACTTTGTACCTCAAGGAAAACCTCACACAGCAGGAAATCGCCGACCGGGTGGGCGTGTCACGGGTGTCCGTGTCCAACTGGGTACGGGCCGGGAAGTGGGAGGAACAGAAGGTGGGGCTTACGCTCACAAGGCAGGAACAGGTGGCTAACCTCTACCGGCAGGTGGCCGAAATAAACAAGGCCACGCCGAACGGCCCGAAGGGGAACGGTTCCCCTCATCCAAGGAGGCTGACATCCTCGGGAAACTGCGGCGGCCATACGCAACATGGAGCAGGAAGTGGGCATTGCGACATCATCAGTGTCCTCACCGGGCTCATCGACTGGGTACGGGCGGCCGACCTCGAAAAGGCAAAGGAAATTACACGCCTGGCCGATGCGTACATTAAAGACAAATTATAAAGGGATAGACAATGAAACAGACTGACAGACTCGCTCTCCTCGATTGGGAGAAGTACAAAGAAGACATCGCAAGGGCTACACCGGTCGATAGGAACATGACGGCAGCCGAACGGGAAAAACACCGGGAATATCTTGAGAAACATCCCATAGAATGGATCAAGTTCTTTTTTCCGAATTATGTCAAATATGAATTTGCCGACTTCCAGAAAAAGGCTATCCGGCGGATCATTGCACACGATGAATGGTTTGAGGTGCTTTCTTGGAGCCGTGAGCTGGCCAAATCCACCGTCACCATGTTCATCGTCATGAATCTCACGCTTACCGGACGCAAAAAGAATGTGATTCTGACCTCCAACAGCAAGGACAATGCGGTGCGCCTGCTCGATCCCTACCGGGCCAATCTCGAAGCCAACGGACGCATCATGGCATACTACGGCAAACAGGAACTGCCGGGCTCATGGACCGAGGATGAATTCACCACCAAAGGGAAGGTCTCTTTCCGCGCACTGGGTGCCGGACAATCTCCGCGTGGTTCGCGAAACGAGGCCATACGTCCCGACGTACTGCTGGTCGATGACTTTGATACGGACGAGGATACCAAGAACCCGGACATCATCCAGAAGCGCTGGGACTGGTGGGAAAATGCGCTGTATCCCACAAGGTCCATTTCCGAACCTACACTGGTCCATCTTCTGCGGAAACATCATCGCCAAGGACTGCTGCTGTCGGTGAGGGCGGGCGAAATGGCCGACTCCTGGGACATCGTGAACATCCGCGACAAAAACGGTTTTTCCACATGGCCGGAAAAGAACTCGGAAGAGGACATCGACCGCACACTGTCCAAAATATCCAAAAAGGCGGCACAGGGAGAATATTTCAACAACCCGATTTCCGTGGGAGAGGTATTCGAAAACATTGCATACGGCAAGGTTCCGGCACTCTCCAAATTCAAGTTCCTCGTGGTGTATGGCGACCCGGCACCGGGCGAAAGCAAGGGTAAGAAAGGCAAATCCTTCAAGACGGTTTCGCTCTGTGGCAAATTGGGTGGCAGGCTTTACGTCATCAAGACTTTCCTGGCACAGGCGCTCAATGCGGAGTTCATTGACTGGTATGTCCGGATGCTTGAATTTGTCGGGGGCAAGACCAATGTCTATTGCTACATGGAGAACAACAAGCTGCAGGACCCTTTCTTCCAACAGGTGTTCAAACCGCTGGTGGCAAAAGTACGCCGCGAACAGAAGATTGCGCTGTTCATCCGGGGCGACGAGGAGAAGAAGACGGACAAGGCTACGCGCATCGAGGCCAACCTTGAACCGCTCAACCGCGAGGGGAACCTCATCCTCAACGAGGCTGAACGGACAATCCGCACATGAAGGAACTGGAGGATCAATTCAAGTTGTTCACCCTGACCATGCGCTATCCGGCCGACGGACCGGATGCGGTCGAAGGGGCGAACCGTATCATTGACGAACTGATCAGGCGCATTGAACCGCCCGTATTCCGATCACGGAAGGATGTAAAAAAACGGAATAAGAAAAGATTATGACAACTCTAAAACAATAGGACTATGAGCAAATTTGTTGAACTTACCGATTACGATGCGAGCATCCACCGAGACATCCTCGACGCACTGGTTCGCGAAGACGAAACGGTCATTGAGGTTTGCGAGGACAGGGCCATTGCCGAAATGCGGTGTTATCTGGGCAAACGCTACGACTGCAACAAGATTTTTGCAGCCACCGGCGAGAACCGTAACCAGCTCGTGCTGATGATGGTCATCGACATGGCGGTCTATCACATCTTCTGCATCCACAACCCGCAGAAACTTTCCCAGGTACGCAAGGATCGTTACGAACGGGCGGTGGAATGGATGAAGGCGGTGGCCGACGAGGACATTTCAATCGAAGGGGCTCCGCTGCTGCCCGAGGAACAAAGGGCGGGCAGGTCGGATTTCCGCATTCAAAGCAACCGCAAACGAACGAACCACTGGTAAAAAGCAAGCATCATGAAAAAGAAAAACAGAAAAAACAACAAAGCCGGCATCATCACCGTAGGGGGAAACTTCACGTTGCCGGGACAAAAGAGACCGAATGTGATTGTGCTCACACAGCCCAAACGCTTCGGGCTGGACATTTCCGACTACATGGCAGCCGTAAGGGTGGCCGAGAATGTCGATTTCTCGCGACGTTACAAACTTTATGACCTCTACGAGGACATTCTGATGGATACCCACCTTTCCTGTGTGCTCGAAAAGCGAAAGAATGCCGTGCTGTGCTCCAACATGGAATTCCGGGTGGACGGGAAGCCCGACGATAAAATCAACGAACAGATACAGTCGCCCTGGTTCAACCGCTGGTGGGTGACATCCTTGATGCGAAATTCTGGGGCTTCTCGCTCTGCCAGTTCTACAAGCTGCAGGAGTGGGTGGATTATGACCTGGTACCACGCAAGCATGTGGATCCGGTCAGGGAACTCATCCTGCGCCACCAGACGGACATTACCGGCCATTCCTGGAATGAATATACCGACCTGCTGTTTGTGGGTTCACCGTCCGATTTGGGGCTGTTGGCCAAGGCTGCACCTTGGGTCATCTACAAACGTAACACTACGGGCGACTGGGCACAGTTCTCCGAGGTATTCGGCATGCCTATCCAGGAATATATCTATGATTCCGACGACGACGAGTCACGCCAGCGGGCCATGGAGGATGCGGCCAATGCCGGAAGTCTGGCGCAGTTCTTCCATGCCAAGGACACGGAACTCAAACTCACGGAAGCCGGAAACAAAACAGGGTCTGCCGATGTCTATGAACGCCTCTGCGAGCGGTGCAACAACGAAATTTCCAAACTGATACTGGGCAATACGCTGACCACCGAATCGTCCGAAAAAGGCACGCAGGCTTTGGGTACGGTTCATAAGAAAGTAGAGGACAAGGTACTGGAGGCCGACCGGAAGTACGTGCTCAACGTGCTGAATTACGACATGACGGACATTCTGCTGCGCATGGGCATCAACACCGAAGGGGGTACGTTCTGTTTCCCCGAACCGAAGGAAACGGATGCCGGTACCAAAATATCCATCCTCACGCAGCTGAAGAAGAACTTCAACATCCCCATCGACGACGACTATCTCTATGAGGAATTCGGTATCGACAAACCGGCCAATTACGAGCAGCTGAAGGCGGAACAAAAGACGGCTGAACAAGCGACCAGATTCCAAGCCCGAAGAAGGAGCCGGAGCCAGCGAATAAGGGACGGGATGATGAACCGACACCGAAACAGAAAAGAAACTTCCGGAACTGGCTCAAAGGTTTTTTCGTGAAAGCCCCGGCAGACGGGGCAGCTTTAGACTGGTAGTCGACAGACTGTATGCGGCTGATAATTGGCAGCATCTCCATGGAGTTTGACTTCTCCGAAGAGGTGCTGCGGCGTGCCTTGCTGAACATATACAGCAGGGACTTTCATCCGGCAACCGAAATTCGAATACAACCTGGTTCAATGAAATATGGGCGAAAGAATGGGACAAGGCGGCAAAGGAAGGGTTCAGCAAATCCAAGGCCATTACTCCGGACGAGGATTTCAGAAATGCCATACTCCGGAACAATGCCGTATTCTCGGCATTCAAGGTACATCGTATGCAGAATGACATGGCACGACTTTTATTGGATTCAAACGGCATTTTAAAACCGTTCGACAAATGGGTACAGGAAGTCTTGCCCATTGCTTCCCATCAGGTTCGTCACTGGCTGCGGACGGAGTATGATACGGCGGTCATCCGGGCGCATCAGGCGGCTGACTGGCAACAGTTCCTGCGCGAACGCGATATTCTGCCCAACCTCAAATGGCTACCGTCCACCTCCATTCATCCGGGGGCTGACCACCGCCCGTTCTGGAATACCATCCGGCCGATTGATGACACGTTCTGGAACATCCACCGACCGGGCGACCGGTGGAACTGCAAGTGCGACCTCACTGCCACCGACGAGGAGCCGACACCACTTCCGGACGAAGACGACAAGAACAAGCCCCAGCCCGGACTGGATAACAATCCGGGAACGGACGGCAAACTGTTTTCCGACAATCATCCATATCAGGCAGAAGCCCACAAGGGTGCCCAAAAAGCGGTGGATAAACTTATGGCCCGTATTGACGAGATGATTGCGGAAATGCCGGACTACCTTACCGGGGAGGAAAAAATGGCCATTGCCCGGAACAACCTCGAAATGGAAAAGGCTCTTAAAATCAAAAAAGGAAAACCTATGGATGTGGATAAGGCGGACAAACAGAATGCAAATCCCAAACATGTGGAAGAGTATATTTTGGATTCCAAAGGAATATACCGCGATAAAAGGGGAAACAGATACCGGAAGAACAGCGATTACGATAAAAAACGGGATACTCCATACAGTATCAACTGCCAGACTTGCGCACCGGCATACGCTTTACGATTACGTGGATGGGATATTACCGCCAAAGGCAATGTCGCAGGGTCTAAACTTGAATATCTGAGTAATGGACGTGCTTTTGAAGTCTGGAAAAACACCGACGGTACTCCGGCGCAACATATAAGTATAAACAGCTGCTTGCGCACAAAGGATACCTGAAAATGACCCCTAAAAGGTACATGGAGTATTTCAATGAGGTATGTAAGGAAGAAGGCGTGTATGAATTGTGCATCGGCTGGAAAAGTGGAGGAGGTCATGCTACAATCCTGCAACGGTTTGCGGATGGTGAACTAAGGTATATCGAACCCCAAAGCGATAATTCTGCCGGTTCAGGAATGGAATGGAAAGACGTAAAATATTTATGTGAAATAGGAGCTGCGACTTCCCACAACTGCAGGGGAGTCCTGAGAATTGACAATAAGCTATTCGATGTCTCCTTCCTCGATATTTTCGATACATGAATCGATAACGTCAAGGGATAACGGACCGGTTATTTCGGTTGCGTCTTTACCGTCATACAGATAGACGAAAGGATAACCGGTACAGGAGTCCCCCGGAAACTTGAACACATAGGCTTCCTGGCTTCATAAATACCAAGGTATTCGAAGGTGTCACCGTATTGCTCAATAAGTACACGGGCCTCGTTCTTTACTTGTTCCGGTATATTCATAACGCATAAAAGGCATATTGGAAGCCTCGGTTGCAAAGTTATAAATTATTCTTGAATTACTGATGATTATGGACATAAAAGATTTTACGGAAATGATAAAGCGGAAACGTGACAGGCTGGACAGTATGATGCGCCGCAAAATGCCAGTCATGGTAGGACGAATGGCCAAAGACCATTTTCAGGATAACTTCCGGCAGGGTGGATTTGTCAATGGCGGTCTTCACCCTTGGCCCAAAGCCAAACGGCTGTCCTCGGGAGGTTCCGATGCCGCCAGCAATTATGGAACGCTGCTCTCCGGCAGGAAACATCTGTTCAAATCGGTCGGATATACACCTGCAGACTACCGGGTAAGGGTATTCAACGAGGGTGGTCTATGCACCATCAACAACTGGGGCGGGGAAATCGATGTCACCGTCACAGACCGCATGAGGCGCTTTGCATGGGCCAAGTTCTACAAGGCTTCGGGAAAAAGAAAAAAAACCGGCACAGGCAAAAGAAACGCGTCAAACGACGTTCCAAGCCGAAGGAACTGAATCCGCAGGCACAGTCTGGAGGAACATGGCGCTTACCCAAAAAAAGAAACTGCACATCCGCATCCCGCAGCGCCAGTTCATGGGCGAAAGCGAAGAATTGAACCGGCGTATCCGGGAAAAGGTGGACCAGGAAATTACCAACATTTTAAACCAATAACGATATGGACGAAATTTTTATCGCAATCATGGAACAGATTGCACAGGAAATGCCGGAACTCTCTCTCATCGACGAGGACTACGGACAATTGGAAATGGGAGCAGAAGAAGACCAGTACCCGGTCACTTTCCCTTGTGTATTAATCGGAAATACAAACTCCGACTGGCACGACCTCGGATACGGGGCACAGAAAAGCGAATCCGCACTGACCGTCCGGCTGGCCATCGATTGTTACGACGATACAAGCTACGCATCCGGCACGTATGACAAGGTGAGGGAAAGGCAGCAGCTGGCCAAGAAATTATACAAGTCGCTGCAGTGTCTGCAATGCACGGACAACGCTTCGCCGCTGGTACGCGAGAAAAGCCGTTCGTATGCCATGCCGCATTACATCAAGGTCTATGAAATGACGTTCTCATTCACACTGCACGATGAATCGGCCATGCCGTCATCTTATGGGGAATAGTTCCAGCTGGGGCGGCAGTCAGACGGGGGGCTTTCACCTTGGGAACAGGCTTCAGATTGTAGTCTGTTCCCTCACGTGATTTCCGGCGGATGATGGTCATGATACGTTCCTCGGATATAAAGAATTCGCGCTCCGACAACACTTTTAAAGCATCGTCGAACCGCAACCGCTGTATTTCTGTCCAATAGTAGTAACGACGGCATAGTGCCTCGTCACGCAGCTTGATCAGTTCTTTATCCCGTCCTTTGCCCATACATTTTATTTCTCTTACAAAAATAACTGATTTCCATCTATTTTAAGAACAAAAGCGCCGCAATTATAACAACTGCGGCGCTTTCTGTTTATAGGGTTAACGGGTTTCGGCTACAAACGGCAGAAACTGGGTTCAATGCGGGTCCATACGCCGTTTTCAGGGTTGCGGCGGCTGAAGTAGTAGTTGGTGGCATTGCGCTGCACTACATTAGCTTCCTTGAACAGGCGCATGATGTCTGCATACTCTTCATCGAACTTATCTTCCAGTTCATACAGCTTTGAAATGCTCTTGTAGTCCAGGTCGCCCATCTTGTTGCGCTCCAGCAGGGTCATGGCCATCTGATACATCGGATCATCAGAACCTTTCTCGCTGTTCTGCATGTAGCGCTTCAAATAGTCAATCAGACGGTCGGCTGCCATGTCGGCTCGTTCATCGAAGCCTTTCACCTTGTTGCTTTTCACTTCCAGACGGAAGTCTCCGTCCGTAATGGTATAGCTGCGCTGTTCGTCGCTTTTCACCTGGCCGTATTCCTTCATCACCTTGGTAAAGGCATCGGCTTCTTTTTCCAGCCATCCGCGGAACCCGGTCACGGCATTCACCATCTCAAGAACGTTGGTCTTTACTTCGTGCATAAACTCACCGCGTAATGTCTCGTAAGTTTCACGACGGGCGATGCGGTCTTCTTTCTCTTCTTGCTGCAGCTGGGCCATGAGGGCTGCTCGCTGTTCTTTACTCAGGGACTTGATGTCCACACTTTTGATTGTTCTTTTCCATTTTTAAATCATTTTAGTTGTTAATCAGCTATTACTTTGTCATCCTTCAGCAGCAAAGCGAATGTCCTGTCTCTTTCTGCTTTGGTTTCAAACTTCTTGTATGTCTTCCAGCCACCGTTTATGCCGGTACACATCTTTATCCTCGGGCCTGGATAATCATCCTTTCGTATTATACAGAACCCCGCTTTTATCAGCTTGTCTTGGTCATCTATCCTCATAATCATCCTGCTTTTCCGGTTCATCGTCTATCAGCATGGCCTCCCCATTGGCATACGCCCAGTCGGCCAGTTCGTTGAAAAACTCCGCTGCATCCTGGTTCTCCATATCGGATGTCGTAAGGGTCACGTCTTTTCTTATGCGCTCAAGCGCTTCATGTGCTTTTTTATCCATATTGCTCTATTTATCGGTTAAACCTCCTTTTCGTTGGATAGCCCGCAGTTTGATGGCCAGTTGTTCCAGCTCGGCTGTACTAACCTGAACAAAGGGCTTGCCGGCTATCCGGGGGTTGTTGCAGAATTCGTTCACCCGGTTCCAGTCGGTGGTGTCTATACCCAACTGTTGCATCAGCTTCAGGCAGACGCTGCGTTTCCGTCGCAGTTCCTCGCGAAGTTTCTGCCGCCATTCGTCTTGTCCGCTCAGTTTCTCCAGAGCAGTACAACAAACTTCATACTCCTTGGCCGTCATTTCCTTCAGACTGTCTGTCCGGTTCCACGTGTACTGCAGCACGATTTGTTTTTTGAATTCCTCCCGATCGCCTGATAAGGCAGTTTGTTGAACAATGCATAGAACCGGGCGAAATTGGTTACTTCCTGTGCCATATCATCCTTTCACTTTTTTCTCCACTGAAAGAATTGCCAAACTTATCATCATAAGTTTTACAGACTGGCTGTCCTCTTCAAACAAATCAATATCCGCAACCACAGGCTCACCGCTCATGGTGTTCCATATTTGCTCTACCTCTTTCGTCTTCTTTTGATTCATCAAAAGAGATACGCGTCATACTCGGAACGGTCAAATTCAAATACGACCTGAACTTTCTGTTTTTCTTCCATACATTCACTATTAAAAGGTTATTCAAACAATACTTTAATGCCACACGAACTGGCTACGTCAAGCTCCAGTTTGGCTCCCTTGCTCAGTTCCCAGTCCTTCAGCATGTAGATATAGTCACAAGCCAGCAACAGGGCAATGTCGGCCCGCATGTGGGCTCTCCAATGAGCTTCATCCGGCAATCCGTTCCTGAAAGGGTTTACAGGATCATAGCCTTGTGCCATCAGTTTCTCCTCGGCACGGCTGAAGGCTTCCTTGCGCTCATTCATATCATAGTGCGCGATGGCTCCGCTGATGTACACTTTCCCGGCACCGGTCGCTTCACCACGTTGAAAAGCCTTGTGTCGTTCCCACCGTTCCGGAACCACCACACTGTAGTTGCACGATTGGCAGCAGCAGCCTTCTTCTTTCACCGGGAACGGATTGTATCCGTAGCCTCATACTCTTTGCCGCAGATGCAGCACACTTTCTTTTCTTCTTTCTTTTCCATCACTTCAAATCTTTAATGTTTATTTGGCAGGACGGATGCCATACCTGAATATTCCGAGCAAACATCACATCCCTGGTTTCTATCACTACGTGTCCCTTTGTCTTGGCCCTGCGCAGACGGAGGTCGCTTTGTATGTTACGTTCTACCCAATCGTCCACCACGGCCTCCGCTTCCTGTTCTTTCAGGAGTATCTGGTACAGCTTATTCTCCCATTCCATCATTCAAATAATCCTCCATATTATCGTCCTTCAATGTTTTGGCAGCACCTTCTTCCCATATCACGTAGGGCTCACCGGGCCGCTCCATAAAGCGGCTTTTGCACCAGGCTTTGAAACAGCTTACCATGATTTTCACATCGGCATCATATTCCACCTTGCGGGCGCTTCTACCTGCCGGATGAAGCCCCTCGGCATGCTGATGAAGATAAACAGTTTCTTGGGATGACGTTCCTTGAACTCCTTGTAGGTTTTGTAGTTCAAGCCGCTGTATTGGAAGCTGTCGATAATCACGATTCCGGGACTGCCTCTGCGCCGTAACCGTTCCTCCAATTGCTCCATCGGTTCCCGGTCAAGGATAATCAGCTTCTTTTTCACTTCACCCATCTTGTGCCGTTTCAGGCTCATCTGGAACGACAAACCGGTACTTTCTTCCAAACTGTCATAAATTACGCGTCCGAAGCTACACAGGTACTTGGCCAGCTGCATCACAAAGCTGCTCTTACCGTTTCCGCTGGCTCCCCAAATAATCCACACGCCGCTCTTGGCCGGGTTGCCTATCGAGGTTTGCCAGTCCCCGGAAAACTCGAACCGGGGAATCTTCATGTTCAGCACCTCACCGGGACTGTAGGCTCTCTTCAGTTTCACGGTTACCTCCTTTCAATTCTTCAATAAGAGCATCAGCATAGTCCACAGCAAGTCTGGCAACTTGTTTTATAGACATTATACCTGATGAATTGCTTCTTACTACCGGAAGCATGCTTTTGGCAATTTCATATCTGCGCTGTTCCCAGTCTATCTCATTCGCTTTTCTCATCTCGCGATGGATACCGATAACAGCATCCATCGCTTGCATTTCTATCTTGCTTATCATGCCTGCATCCTCCTTAATTTTTCGATTTCGGTATATACGCGCCGCAAGCCGCCTCCGGTGCTATGAACAATCTTGGCAATGTCGGCACCGTCCGGGGCATTGATTTTTGCGACGATGGCAGCCTGTGCCTTCAGAAACTTTTCGCGTTCCTGCGCATCGTCCGGGGTCACCTTGCTGTAGGAGTCACCGTAGCGGCTCAACATTTCGGTATAGCCCACCTTCTTGCCTTCGATGGCGCGGTTGATCTTCTCCTTTAATCCGTCGGCACCCATCATATACCAGGCACAGCAGCGTTCCGTAGCGTTCCAAAGCGCCTTTAACTCCAGGAAGGCTTCATACTGCAGGTCCCCGGCTTCATCCAGGATAACCAGGGGCGTATCAATCGTGCGCAGGTAGGCCACCAGATCCTCATACACGTCGCTATAGCGTCCGTTGCTGGTCACACCGAATTCCTTGGCAATGTAGCGTATCAGCTTCAGTTTGGTCTTCACCTGGCTGCAGTCCACATATACGGCGTGCTTGTGCTGCTTCACGTAGCTTTCGCTGTAAGGTCTTGCCGATATTGGCACTATCGCACAGGATGGCACTCAGCCCGCTTCCCTGGCACACTTCCAGCTGCTTGCTCACAAACACGTAGGTCGGGGTCTGTGCTGCCAGCCAAGGTATTTCTGTACGCAGTTGCACGCCTAATCTTCGGGCTATACCTACCCAGTTGGCATCACTGACCTGCTTTTCATAATTGCCCCGCTTGATGGCATTGTAAACGCTGGGGGCTATGCCCAGTGCCGTGGCATGGCGGTTGTCACTGGGATAATTTTCACGGTCGCGGCTATCGCTGCCACAATACGTTGCTTTACTTCATTTGTTATTTCCATTTGAATGCTGTTTTAAATTCGTTCTAACGTCGTTAATTATATCTTGGCTACTGCATCATGCTCGAAGGCACTGATGTCCATATAGCTGAGTAATCTTCTTCCTCGGCTTGTGCAGGAAGGGGAACGGCTTCCGCCTGTACCTCTGTTATCAGCTTTGCTTCCTCTTTGGCAAGGATGCCCACACGCTTGATCTTGCCGTCCTTCATCATCTTGTCGAATTGAGCTACATACTTGGACTGTTCGGTATAGGCTGCCTTGTCGTACTCGGTCTGCTCGGCTGTATTCTCATTGTAACGGGCTACGGGCTTGCAGGTGGCGATATATCGTCCGTTCTGGTAGATATATACCTCGTTGATGGTTCCGTCGGCATCGGGCAGATAATAGGCATCTACTTGTAGTTCCTCGGCTCCAGCTTTTCGATGATTTCCGGGCTGGGCAGTCCGTATTGGTTGTACATCACCGTGCAGTAGGTGTTCTGCCGGATGGTTGTTTCGGTGTGCTGTCCGATGAACCGGTAAAGAACGGCCTTGTCCCAAGGTGCAAGGTTCGGGTTCTGATGGGCGCAAAGCACATCCCAACGGCTCATGCCCGGATAGCGCTTTTGGTTGGGGTGAGGCTGTGCGTTGAAGGTCTCAATGGCGCGTATATCATCGGCTACCAATTCTTCATAACTATAGGTCTTCACCTTGTAGGTGTTGTTCTTTTCGTCATACACCTTTTCTTCCTTCGGGCGGTTGGCCTCCAGCTTGGCATACCATCGGCCGATACCTACCTGCGTGCGTTTCTCCACACCGTATTTCTTTTCGCGGTTCTTGTGCTCGGCACGTTTTTCACGCGAGTTCCGGGGTTACACCAGCGGATCAGGGGAAGACGGTACCGGCTTGCATCAATCCGTCGGCAAAGTCGCTTACCAGGTGGTGTTCCACTTCTAACTCGGCGGGGATATACATGCCGTTCCGGTCCAGGGTCTGGAACATGTTTCGCATGCAGTCTAAAAATAACTCGGTAGTCTTGTACCGGTTGTAGGCATATCCCACCACAGCACCGCTCACCACATCGTAGGCATAATAGGCTTTCACTCGGTTGCCATCCTTCATTGGGCGCGGCAGGTCGCGGTCGTCAAGAGAAACCTTACTCAAGGAATATTCACCGATGCTGCGCAGATGATAAGGACGGTAGGCATTGTTGAAATCCCATTGGCTCATGTGCAGCTTACCGCGAAGGGCCTTGTTCTTGGGGTTGTTCAGGTAGTTGGCTACTGTGGCCGGGCTCAATACCAGCGGATTTCCATCCTTGTCGGTAAAGTCTGCCGGATTCAACACCTCGCCGGTTTCGGGGTCATATAGCTCCAGTTCTCCTTGCACAAATAGATTGTACTGTTCCCACACGGTGGTATTGAAGGGCTGCTCCGGTTGGGCATCGATGCTCAGCAGCAGGCGTTCAATGTCATAGGTCACTTTCCGGCGGTTCTGGTTCATGAACTTGCGGCTGATAAGGCTTTCATAGCCGTTGGCCTTGAAGTCATTCACACGCTTCTTGAAGCGGTTGGAACTGACAGGCAAGGTATGTCCGAACTCTGCTTGGTAGTAACTGATGCTCCTGCCAGTTCGCCCCAGTTCACCGGCCCGGCCTTCATGGCCTTTCGCATAAACGTGGCATCCTCCATGGCACGCATCACTGCCTCAATTACCGAAGCGTTTACCGTATATTCTTGGATGTGTTCTGGTGGCAGTGTATCTCCGTTGTCAAAACGGAACCGGGTGTAAAATTCCCGGGCTTTCGCATCGATGTAGTAATGGCTGCCGAGCCAGTTTCTTATTACGTCTTCTTTCATATCTCCGTATTTTAGTTTTATCCTTTCCTGAAACCGTAGGGGCATGGTGGCTATTTCTACCAAAACGTAACCTCCCAGACCTCTTCCGGATCGAACTACATTGATTTTCTCCTTTGCCGCTAACTTCTTGTAATTGGGTATCGACATGATGGGAGCAAGTTCTTCTTCGGAAAGAGTGGAAGGATGAACTCCTTTCAGCGTGCGGCTTCTGCTGTAGTCTGCCTTTCCGTTCACCATCACCGGTCGGTCATCGTAAGTCAGGTCATTGTAGGATATGCACAATATCTTTCCATAATACTCCATTTCATTTCTATTTATAAGGCAGATGCCATCTGTTGGGTCTCGTGCTGCAGCTGCATGAAATCCGATACAAATTCACATTGGTAGGTTTCAGTCCGTTTTCCGTCCACGTACACATCCACATCATTGGTCTTTCTGTGGACCACGAGTTTTACACGGGGACCGAAAGTGCAGGTCATGGTCTTCTCGCACTCCTCGAAGGTGGTTTCGCAGTTCGGGATGAAGTTCCCGTCAGTCAGTTTGCCGCCTCGCTTCAGGGCAAGAGTGCGTATCCGGCGCGCCTGATCGCTGTCACGGACAAAATTCAGTGCTTGCCACACAGCCTGACGGCTGCATCCGAATGTCTTCATCAAGAAGGTCTTGGTCTCGTTATCTGTCAAAATCTGCTTTCTCATATCGTCATACTTTTTAATCGTTATCGTTCGTTCAAAGGTTTTCAACGGCTTCCGCTATTTCCTAATCACCCGTCAGTATTTCATGAAGGCGTGTCCCTTTCTGCAGTTCTTCGACCAGCACCTGCATCGCTTCCTCACACACACAGCTCACATTCTCTATCACCCGGTAGGCATCCGAGTTGCTTATCTCATCCTCCGTCATGAATTGTCCAGCCAGCTCCATCGCCTGGTCGGCAATATTCTGCGTATGTGCCGTACTGCCTATCATCGTGCGCAACTTCTGTTTGAACAGACTCTCTGCTGTTCTCGGATTGAAATTCTTTGCCATAACTCTAAATTTTAAAAGTTATATCGTGGGGCGCGGGGAATCGAACCCGACGGCTTTCTACGCTTTCTTATTTCGATTTACCAACTCTCCGGCCGTGCCTGCCGCCCCTGCCCGTCTTTCCGGGCTGCCAGTTATCCGGCAATCTATTTGCCTTGTTCTTCTATCATCGAAAGGACAACCATCCTGTCTTCATCCCAAAGCGAAGCCCCAATTCAATGGTCCGTTTCACCACTTCCATCTCACCGACCAGCCCTACCGCTTCTTTGCGGAAATCGGTATCGTCATACGCATGTGCCTTGCCAATCAGAAAATCGGTCAGGTTGTCGATAACTTCCTTTTGACGTTCACATTTCATTTCATAGTTCAGCACTCGCACATGAACATCGCGGATAATCCGGCTGTCCCCATGTTTCTTGAAATCTTTGCAGAACTCATCCTTGTTCATCGAAGTGTTCAGATAAACCGCATGGATGTAATCAAAATCCTCTGCTGTAGGGGTTATCCCCGTCCGTTCCATAAATTCTTGCTGTGTCATAAACTCACTTATTTTATTGTATTATTCTGCATCTTCAATTTTGAAAGAAAAGCACTTATCCGCCAATACTCTTTTTACAAAGTCTAAGTCGTATCTATCAGCTGAAAAGAAAACTGCCTGATAATCTACACTGGGATAAGCCTTGATTGCTGTTGTATCTACCATCTTCTTGACCAGTTCCGTAAAGAGCTTCGGCGGTCTCGGCTGTTGCTTGAGCTATAATTACTTTTGCTTTCATTTTCTTTAATCCTTAAAATTCGCTAATCACACGCCTTTTTTGTATATTTGGCGCGCTGTTTACATCTTAAACACGCTGCAAATATATAGAATTATTTCAATACATCAAACTAAATATGGAAGAAAATCAATATAAGGATATGAATTTTATAGAAAGACTTCAATATTTCATGGAGAAAAAGGGCATAAATGACAATCAAATGACTGTTAATGCCGGTCTTTCTGTTGGACTTATTGGGAAAGCAAAGGTGTCTGGCAAAGGCATGAGCTCAATGAATATTGAAAAAATTCTATTAGCCTATCCGGAATTATCTGCCGATTGGTTACTTACTGGTGCAGGAAGCATGTTGAAAGATGATTTGAACGGCATTAAAACAATAGACGAAGCAAATTCTTCGACTCTGCCTACCACATCTATGAACCATCCATCGGTACACCATACTACGATGTGGACTTTATCGGGGGCTTTGATGAAGTGTTTAATTCACAGGTAAACATACCTGCCACCAACATTGTAATAAGGGGATTCGAAAAAGCCAGCCTTTGGTGCAATGTCACCGGGCACTCCATGGAACCCAAAATAAACCATGGCGACATCATTGCCCTGCACCAATGCACACTCAACGACATCCAATATGGCGAAATCTATGCAGTGGTGTTGGATACCATCCGCACCATTAAAATCCTCCGCAGGTCGCGGATCCGGACAAGCTGCGCTTCATCCCCATCAACACCAATGACTACGATGAACAGGAATTCGACAAATCACGCATCATCAATGTCTTTGAAGTAATCGGAAGTATCAGCAAGTTCTTCTAAGTGGTACACGCATGCCTCCTACAGAAGGCTAAAAAAGGACGCACGCACACACTTTTGAAGGAATTTACCTGAAGCAAACTCGTAAATACACTATAAATCAAAGATTTATTTAATTAGTAATTAAGTATATCACACAAACAAGTGTCGTTTTTCCTCTCTGAAAACAAGAGAAAAACGGCACTTGCTTTCATTTATAACATAGTTCCTATTTCGGGCGTACCCTCTGAGAACTGAAAAAGTAACCCCTAAAGTAACCCCTAACTTAAAGAAGTAGTAACCCCTAACAGTAACCCCAATAGTAACCCCTAACCAAATAAGACCAACCGTAGGGGCATAAAAAAAAAAGGGAGCCATAAGCTCCCCAATCAGCATTCAAAGAAATAACGCCTACAAGCCTTTCTAACGGCGCTATTATATCGTTCTAACCATTCCCTTACTACCACCCGAGATGAGCGTAGATTGCTTAATTATAGCCTTTTTCGTGCATATTGTGCCGTTACCAGACAGCCCGGCATGAAGCAGGTAATTCTTGGTTGCCCCCACCTGATCTGCCGTCAGAACCGTATAAACAGCCGATATACTGCTGAAATACCAATCTTTCTGCTTCGTCCCGTCTATTTTATGCAGCAAATGCACATGAATCACTTTTGCCATATTCGTTTCTATTATGCTGCAAATATACCAAATAATACTTATTTGGAAGAATTTTAAGGCAACATCTTTAAAAATAGGCACAAAAAAACGGCCACACAGCCGTTCACACCATCATATAACAAAATCCATCAACCCAGCCATAAAACGGCCACACAGCCGAAAATAAAACCCTTCCAGGCCGTTTTAGCCCCATCTGCAAGCCCGATGTAAAGCAATCCCCCGAATATCCGAAGAAAAGCCCCTCAAACGTAAAGCAGATGTAAGCTACATAAGATGAAAACGAGAAACCGCTTCGAAAATATTCAGCCCATTTTCCATCATGCTACCTACTTCGTAAACCTTTCGCCATTTCCCGTCCATA
>ENA-OQIY01000005-OQIY01000005.1-human-gut-metagenome-genome-assembly--contig:-NODE-5-length-23057-cov-1.074182_pt1 | contig 23057 bp, 30 predicted proteins | sample MGYA00242592_ERZ504757 | MGnify/ENA primary metagenome ERZ504757 (study PRJEB26092, sample SAMD00036366) | human gut metagenome | host: Homo sapiens | study: EMG produced TPA metagenomics assembly of the... | reverse complement strand
TACATATACTTGGATAGGCTTGATATACGGGATGCAGCGGACGCATGATCAGAGCTATTCATTATTTCATGAATTGACAATCTTTTCGATCATGTAAATATCAACAAAGAGAATGTACATGTACCGGATGGGGTTGGATTTGAAGCTGGAGAGGCAGGAAAAGCATATGAAGAGCTGATGGCAAAGACAGGACAGGTAGAAATCCAGCTGCTTGGACTTGGATGCAATGGACATATCGGATTCAACGAGCCGGCAGATGAGTTTACAAAAGTAACAGGTGAGATCGACCTGACAGACAGCACAATTGAAGCGAATAAGCGTTTCTTTGAGAAGAAAGAAGATGTGCCGAGAAAAGCTGTTTCTATGGGGATCGGAACAATTATGCGTGCAAAGAAGATCGTACTTCTTGTAAACGGAGAGAATAAAGCAGAGATCCTGAAAGAAGTAGTAAACGGACCGGTTACACCAAAGGTACCTGGAAGTATCTTACAGTTCCATCCACATGTAACAGTGATCTGTGACGAAGAGGCAGCAAAGTACCTGTAAAATGCCTGTAAGAGGTCCTTAACTGACATACGGTTAACGCTTAATAGCAGCTTGTGTCCAGAGAGACTTCTTAGTAAACGATAAGAACCATGAAGAAGCTGCCAACGGCAGCTTCTTCTAATATATAGAATATTTAATTATTGAAGGAAAACAGAACATATGAAAACAACAATATTAGAAGCATGCACAGATTGTGTACAATCAGCGATCAATGCGCAGAAAGGTGGCGCAGACCGAATCGAGCTTTGTAGTAATCTTGTGATCGGAGGACTTACTCCGGGAAAAGCATTATTTGATCTTGTAAAAAAATATACGAATATCAAGACAAGAGTTCTTCTTCGTCCAAGATATGGAGATTATTGTTATGACCAGTATGAGTTTGAACAGCTAAAAGAGGAAGTTCAGATGTACTGTGAGATGGGAGCTGAAGGAGTTGTCATCGGAATGCTCAATCCGGATGGTACGTTGGATACAGAGCATATGGCAGAGCTTATTAAGGCAGCAGGAAATAAAGAGAAAGCGCTTCACCGTGCATTTGATGTCTGCATAGATCCGATGAAAGCACTCGAAGAAGCCATTGAACTTGGATTTGATACGATTCTGACAAGTGGACAGAAGGAAACAGCATGGGAAGGAAGAGAGATGCTGAAAGCACTTCAGGAAAAAAGCGCAGGAAGAATAGAAATCCTTGCCGCAAGTGGGATTGGTGCAGAATCAATAGAAAAGCTTCTTCCATATACTGGAATTACTTCTTATCATATGTCTGGAAAAATCGTAGTGGACAGTGCGATGAAATATAGAAAAGAAGGAATAGGACTTGGATTGTCAGAGCGTGGAGATTATGCGCTCTGGCAGACTTCGGAAGAAGAAATCGTGAAAGCAGTAAAGGTTTTAAAAAACAATAGATTAACTTCAACAGACGTGTCTTGCACAGCTTGAAAAAAACAGTTATACTCATAGACAAAGGTAAAAACAGTAACAATTTTAACAGGAGAAAGCGGATTATGATCAAAGTAATAGCAAGTGATATGGATGGAACACTTCTTGGAGACAATCATAAAGTAGCACCGGAGACAGTAGAAGCGATCCGTGAAGCACAGGCGGCGGGAATCCGCTTTATGATAGCAACCGGAAGAAGTTATAATGGAGCAATGGAAGAATTAAAAGATCTGGATCTTGGCTGTGATTTTATTGTGGGCTCAGGCGCAGAGGTACGCAACCCAAAGGGTGAAATTCTAAAAAGCATAGGATTTACATATGAGGTCTGCAATGAGGTGGCAAAGGTATTGGAAGAATATCCAATCTCGGTATTGTATTGTGCCGGACCTTATGAGTATCGTGTGGGAACACCGGAGGAAGTAGAGGAGAGTATTGTTCGTCAGATTCAGTTGTTCCATTTATCTGAGTGCAGAGACCAAATAGAGCAGTCAGAACTTTATAAGCGAGTGAAGGCAAGTTCAAGACGAATCGATCTGTGGACGAATTAGAGAAACAGGGAATTATAATCCATAAGATTTTCCTTTTTACAGGCGATCTGGAGATGCTTGATAAGATCAAGCGCAGACTGATGCAGAATCCGGAGCTCGCAGTTGCGTCTTCCTTCTATAATAATCTGGAAATCACGGTAAAAGGAGCGGAGAAAGGACCTGCGATTCAGGAATATATTGAATCTTTAGGTTATACAAAAGATGAAGTGATGGTATTTGGTGACAGCCTGAATGATTACTCTATGTTGTCTATGGATTTGGCGCAACTGTTGCGATGGAAAATGCAGATGATGAAGTGAAGCAGGTTTCAAAATATGTTACAACGTCAAATGAAGACTTAGGGGTGGCATATACCATTCATGAACTGTTGAAAAAGCAGGGGAAAATCAATTCAGATTGTGAATAACTTTTCAAAAAATGAAACTGTATGTTGATAACACAAAATGAAAGCGAGGCAATTAAGATGGATGCAAGACAGAAAAGAAACAAAGTACTTGGAGAACGTGTGGTGAAAGCGCTTGAATCCAGAAATATGGATGCTTATTATGCTGAGACAAAGGAAGAAGCAGTGAAGAAAGCACTGGAGTGGATTCCGGAAGGAAGCACGATTAATATGGGAGGTTCCTCTTCTGTTCGTGAGTGTGGATTGATTGATGCAATCTGTTCCGGAAATTATAATTTCTGTGACAGAGATAAAGCATCTACACAGGAAGAGAAACAGAAAATCGCGAGAGCAGCTTTTTCCTGCGACTGGTTCCTCGGAAGCGTGAATGCGATGAGTGAGGACGGTGTCTTCATTAATATTGACGGAAATGCAAACCGTGTGGCAGCATATGCATTTGGACCCAAGAATGTACTTTTAATTGTTGGTATGAACAAAGTTGTAAAGACACAGGAAGATGCAATGAGCAGGGCGAGAAATGAAGCTGCACCTGTAAATGCACAGCGTTTTGGAATTGATACACCATGTTCCAAGGCTGGAAGCTGCTTTGACTGTAAGAGTCCGGAATGTATCTGCTGTCAGATATTGATGACAAGATTCAGTCGTCAAAAGGGGCGCTTTAAAATTATCCTTGTAGACGAGAATCTTGGCTTTTAGAGAATAGAATAAGTGGGGGAAAACAAAATGGGAAGAAAACGTAAAAAAGCCGGTACGCCGCAGGAGGGGCAAAAACGGCAGGCAGAGAGAAGAGGCGGGCGAAAGAAAAAACGTGTTGCATTTGATGTAGTAACAACGACGATTTTGATCGTGGCAATCTGTGTTTTTGCATTTTCACTTTTTCAGTTGGTTAAAATGCTGATACCGTACTATTCCGGTGGAAAAGAGTACGACAAACTCAAAGATAAAGCAATTACGATAGAGACTACGAAGGATTCAGAGGACACCTCGGAAGCTCGATTTAAGGTGGATTTTGATGTACTCTTGCAGGAAAATCCGGATACTGTTGCATGGATCCGTTTTGATGAACCGTCGATCATTAGTTATCCGGTTGTGAAAAGTGCGGATAATAAGGAATACCTTACAAAGACATTTACGGAAAGTGATAATAAGCTTGGTGCTATTTTCATGGATATGAGAAATACAAGTGATTTCTCAGACAAGAATACAATGATTTATGGTCATAATATGAAAATAGGCGGAGAGATGTTTTCGCAGCTGAAAGAGTATGAGGAAGAATCTTTCTATAAAGAACATCCGAATTTCTATATTTATACACCGGATGGAAAAACAAGGACTTATACCGTGTTTTCAGCAGCTGTTGTGAAGGATACTGCAGATCAGTATAATCTGACGTATGCGACAGACGAAGCGTTTGAGAGTTATTTGAAAATGTGTAAAGAAGATTCAGCATATGACACAGGAACAGAAGTGAATGCGCAGTCTCAGATTGTCAGTCTTTCAACTTGTACCAATGTAAGAGAAGATGAGAGATTCCTTTTGCAGGGAGTATTGACGGCGACAGACGGAGGAGAAGATTAGAATGGCAGACAGATTTGATGTAGGCGACATTATTAAGATGAAGAAACCTCATCCATGCGGAAGTCAGGAGTGGGAGATTCTCCGGGTCGGAGCGGATTTCCGTCTCAAATGTATGGGGTGTGGGCATCAGATTATGGTGCCAAGAAAATTGGTAGAAAAAAATACAAGACAAATTACAAAAAAGGCTTGAAACAACAAATTCTTTATGGTATTATAAGAAACTGTGACATGCTGATGGAACAATTCCAATCAGTCATTCAATTTCCTTGTTCCCGGGAGGAACCGGGGGGCCAAGAGACCATAAGGAGGTAAAATAAGATGAATAAGTATGAATTAGCTGTTGTTGTAAGCGCAAAACTCGAAGACGAAGCAAGAGCAGAAGTAATCGAGAAAGTGAAAACAATGATCACTCGTTTCGGCGGTAATGTAACAGACGTTGATGAGTGGGGCAAGAGAAGATTCGCTTACGAGATCCAGAAAATGAAAGAAGGATTTTATTACTTCATCCACTTCGAGGCTGAAAGTACAGTTCCAGCTGAAGTAGAGCAGCGTATCCGCATTATGGACAATGTACTCAGATATTTATGCGTGAAACAGGAAGCATAAGCGGAAAGAGGTATATATGAATAAAGTAGTTTTAGTAGGACGGTTAACAAGAGACCCAGAAGTGAGATATTCACAGGGAGACAGTGCTACAGCGGTTGCAAGATATACACTTGCTGTAGATCGCAGATTCAGAAGAGACGGTGAGCCGACAGCGGATTTTATTCCGTGTGTTATATTCGGACGTTCCGCAGAGTTTGCTGAGAAGTATTTCCATCAGGGAATGCGTGTCTCAATTTCCGGACGTATCCAGACAGGAAGCTACACGAACAAAGATGGTGTGAAAGTATACACAACAGAAGTGATCGTGGAAGAACAGGAGTTTGCAGAGAGCAGAGCCGAGGCCGAAGCTAACAGAGCAAGTTTCCAGCGTCAGTCTGCACCGAGTCCGGCACCTAGCGCAGATGCAGGTGATGGCTTCATGAATATCCCGGATGGTATCGATGAGGAGTTACCGTTTAACTAAGTCGGAAAGGAGATAACCATCATGGCTTACGAAAAAGGAAGCAGACCAGAGGGTGGATTCAAAAGAAGAGGCCCAGCTCGTAGAAGAAAAAAAGTTTGCGTGTTCTGTGGTAAAGAAAACAACGAAATCGATTACAAGGACGTTGCAAAATTAAAGAAATATGTTTCTGAAAGAGGAAAAATTCTTCCTAGAAGAATTACAGGAAACTGTGCTAAGCACCAGAGAGCTCTTACAGTAGCAATCAAGAGAGCTAGACACATTTCTCTTATGCCTTACGTTCAGGACTAATTGAGATAATTAGCTAATAACAAGATCGAATTTTTGGAGAAATTCAGAAATTCGATCTTTTTGCTTTTTTCTAACTCATTTTTGCATAATACAACCTATAGCATCTTAGGGGAAAAGATGCTATAATAGATTAGCTATATTGTAATTAGTCACATATGGTGGTGATTGATAGTAGTCCCAGGTGAGGTATTAGTTATGAAAAAGAATAAAATGCAGCTGAAGGGACAGCTCAGAATGTACATGCGATGGCCGCTGATCATGACACTTCTCTTGATTGGCATGGATGTATGGGTGTACATGGTGGACAAGAAAGCCGGACTTTTGATGTCAGTGTTCATAATTATATATGTAGGAATCGCTTTTTCGCTGTATTTCTATAACAGATCTTTGATCCTGGCAGATCTGATCCAGTTTTCAGTACAGTACAAAGGTATTGAAAACCGGCTGCTCAAAGAACTGGCAATTCCCTATGCGATTGCGCTTGAAGATGGGAGGATTCTGTGGAAGAATGATTGTTTTTTAAATCTGACAGAGGGTCAGAGAAAAGAACGTTATCTGAACCGTATGATTCCAGAATTACATCCGGGTGTGTTTCCAAAAAATGATGTGGATCACGTAGAATTGGAAGTAACTTATCGTGAAAGAAGTTATCAGGCAGAGCTTCGAAAAGTATCATTGGAGGGATTCAGTGAGAAAGAAGAGTTGCTTCAGATTCCGGAAGAGCAGGAATATTTTGTTGCAGTTTCTTTAAGAGATGTGACAGAACTGAATGCCTACATCCGAGAGAACGAAGACCAGAGAATGATTGCCGGATTGATTTATATCGATAACTATGACGAGGTCATGGAAAGTGTTGAGGAAGTCAGACAATCCCTTCTCGTGGCATTGATCGACCGTAAGATCAATAAGTATATCGGAGACGTAGATGGTATCGTAAAGAAACTGGAGAAGGATAAATATTTTATCGTACTTCGAAAGGATGCTTATAAAAAGCTGAAAGAAGACAAGTTTTCCCTTCTGGAAGAGGTAAAACAGGTTAATATCGGTAATTCAAGATCAGCAACGCTGAGTATTGGTTTGGGATTGAATACGGCAACGTATGCGTTGAGTTACCAGTATGCACGTGTGGCAATCGACCTTGCACTTGCCAGAGGCGGGGATCAGGCAGTTATTAAGGACTGCAACGGAATTACGTATTTTGGTGGTAAGAAGGAGCAGACAGCGAAGAATACACGAGTGAAGGCGCGTGTTAAGGCTGAGGCACTTCGAGAGTTTATTGTGACCAGAGACAAAGTTATTGTTATGGGTCATAAGATTGCTGACCCGGATTCGTTTGGTGCATGTATGGGTATTTACCGTGCTGCAGTAAGTCTGGAGAAAAAGGCACATATCGTGATCAATGAAGTTACAGGATCTGTTCGTCCGTTGTATGATGAGATTCTGGAGAGCCCTGCATATGAGGATGATATTTTTATTACGTCAGAACAGGCATTGGATTATGTGGATGACAATGCAATGGTCATTGTGGTAGATACGAACAAGCCACAGATGACAGAGTGTCCGGAACTCTTGAAGAGATCAAAGATGATTGCAGTGCTGGATCATCACAGGCAGAGCAGTAATATTATTGAGAATGCGGTACTTTCTTATGTGGAGCCGTATTCTTCTTCCACTTGTGAGATGATCGCAGAAGTTCTACAGTATATGGTAGATGACATCAAATTCCCGGCACTTGAAGCAGAGTGCATGTATGCCGGAATTATGATCGATACGAGAAACTTTATGAACCGCACAGGTGTGAGAACCTTTGAAGCAGCAGCATTTTTGAGAAGATGTGGTGCAGATATTACACGGGTACGTAAGATGTTCCGTGATGATATGGCATCTTATCAGGCAAAGGCTGAGGCAGTCCGCAATGCAGAAGTTTATCGTAAGGAGTATGCGATTGCAGTATGCCCAAGCGATATTGACAGTCCTACAGTGCTTGCAGCACAAGCGGCGAATGAATTGTTGGATATTAGCGGAATAAAGGCTTCTTTTGTATTGACAGAATATGAAAATAAGATTTATATGAGTGCGCGTTCTATCGATGAAGTGAATGTTCAGATTATCGCGGAGAAGCTCGGTGGAGGCGGTCATATTAATTCCGCGGGAGCACAGTTTGACCACACGAATATGCATGAAGCAGTCAGTGCATTGAAAGAGACTATTGATAAATGATAGAAGAAGGAGATATTTGATAATGAAAGTTATTTTATTACAGGATGTAAAATCTCTTGGAAAAAAAAGGAGAGATCGTAAACGTAAATGATGGATATGCTAGAAACTTTATCATTCCAAAGAAGCTTGGACTGGAAGCAACAGGAAAGAATCTGAATGATCTGAAGCTTCAGAAGAATAACGAGAAAAAAGTTGCGGAGGAGAACCTGGAGGCAGCGAAAGAGCTTGCAGCTAAGATCGCAGAAGCTAAAATTGTAACACACATCAAAGTTGGAGAAGGCGGAAGAACTTTCGGTTCTGTATCAAGCAAAGAGATTGCAGAGGAAGTAAAAGCACAGTTGAATCTTAATGTTGATAAAAAGAAGATCCAGTTAAAAGAAGCGATCAAGACACTCGGAACACACAACGTGTCTGTAAAGCTTCATCCACAGGTTACAGCAGAGCTGAAAGTAGTTGTACAGGAAGAAGCATAAGGAGACGAAATCTTTATGGATATGGAAGCAGCAATGAAACGAATTCCTCCGCACAGTGCGGAGGCTGAGCAGGCAGTGCTCGGTGCGATGCTGATGAACAAGGAGGCCATTACGGTGGCCTCCGAGATATTATCAGGAGATGATTTTTATCAGACAGCATATGGAATCTTGTTTAATTCTATGGTGGAACTGTTTCATGCGGGAAAACCGGTCGATCTGATCACCTTGCAGGAATATCTGAAAGAAAAAGGATGTCCCGCCAGAGATCAGCAGCATGGAGTTTGCAAGAGATTTGCTGATGGGAACACAGACTTCTGCGAATATCAAGAGCTATGCTGAAATTGTACGTGAAAAATCAAATCATGCGTCGCCTGATCAAAGTAAATGAAGAGACAGCAAATGCCTGTTATCTGCAGAATCAGCCATTAGAGGAGATTTTGGAAGATGCACAGAAGCAGGTTTTTGCACTTGCAGAGACAGGGAATTCAGAAGAGTATGTACCGATCAAGCAGGTTGTACTCAATGCATTGGATGTAATTGAGCGTGCGTCCAAGACAAAAGGAACAGTAACAGGAATTCCGACAGGATTCATTGATCTTGATTATAAGTTGTCCGGTCTGCAGCGCTCAGACCTTGTACTGATCGCAGCCCGTCCTTCTATGGGTAAGACAGCGTTCGTATTGAATATCGCACAGCATGTGGCATTTCGTCAGAATAAAGCAGTAGCAATCTTCAGTCTCGAGATGTCCAAAGAGCAGTTGGTAAACCGTTTGTTCTCATTGGAGTCTCATGTGGATGCACAGATACTAAGAACCGGTAATCTGTCAGATACGGATTGGGAGAAGTTGATCGAAGGAGCCGGAACAATAGGATCATCAAGAATGATCATTGATGATACGTCAGGTATTACGATTTCAGAGATGCGCTCAAAGTGTAGAAAATACAAGTTGGAGATGGGACTTGACCTGATCATTATCGACTACTTACAGTTGATGAGCGGAAGCAATTCAAGAAAGAATGAGAGCCGTCAGCAGGAGATTTCCGAGATCTCCCGTTCTTTGAAAGGTCTTGCCAGAGAATTGAATGTGCCGGTGCTTGCACTGTCACAGTTGAGCCGTGCGGTTGAGCAGAGAACAGATAAGCGTCCGATTGCTTTCAGACCTCCGAGAGTCCGGAGCAATCGAGCAGGATGCCGATGTCTGTATGTTTATCTATCGTGATGACTATTATAATCCTGACACGGAAGATAAGAATATTGCAGAAATTATTATCGCAAAACAGAGAAACGGCCCGATCGGTACCGTGCGTCTTGCGTGGATGCCACAGTACACTCGTTTTGGAAACGAGCTGCGTCAGCAGGATCAGGAGATGTAAAAAAGAAAAGGACAGGCACTTGTTGGAGAGCCTGTCCTTTTTCGGTATACAAATCCAATAAATCTACCGGTATGTGCAGTGTGCAATTAGAAATCGAAGAAATGCTATGTAAATCTTTTTTTGAATCTCAGTACCGGACTATTCTTCACACTTTCTCTTCGGTCGCCTGCTGCTGGCGAATCAGCTGTCCAGTTTACGGAAATGTTCTTCTTCCTGCCGTTCTTTTGCCTGGAAAAGAAAATCCATCTCACGTATGACATCGGCGGTGACCTGAGTGCTGATTTCTTTTTCTAATGTTTTGTTATTTTCAGTAACAACTTCCGTAAGTACCTCTCCGATGAGTGAACGTACATGTTCCAGCTGGGTATTTGTGATGACTTCGACCGGAGTAGTGGTGGTGGCCGGTTTGCACTCAGATGTCAGGTCAGGTGCGGGTGTTTTGGCAATGGCATTCTTTTCCTTGTTTTCAGCGTGTCTCATTATCTGACGTGTAGATTTCAACTCTGGGATCAATGGCTTCAGATCGCGAAGCAGAACCCCTTCATTCTTAAGTTTTTTAATACAGCAAAAGAGCTGGATATCATCCTGGGTATAATATCGATGTCCCATCTCTGTGCGGCCGATAGGAATATGAAGTTCATCTTCCAGTACCTTAAGACATGGGATTCTACCTGAACTTTCTTGGCAGCTTCAGAGATCATAAATCTGACTTCACCCATTGATTTTCTATCCTCCTGTTAGAATCATTGCGATTACTGTTCTGATTTCGCTACATTCATTATAGCATAGAGAAATTATGAAAGGAGTGCTAATCGTTCGTCAAATTATGGCAAAAAAAGAAATCCTGCTACATCGAATCAATCAGATGAGCAGGATTTCTGCGTTTTGTGATCACTTAGCGCTTATAAATTATGCCTCAGAGATAGCGCCTGTAGGACAAGCAGCCTCACAAGCTCCGCAATCTACACAAGCATCAGCATCGATCTCATATTTGCCATCTCCTTCAGAAATAGCGCCTACTGGACATTCGCCTTCGCAAGTACCACAGCTACACATTCATCACTAATTACGTGTGCCATTGTATGTACCCTCCTTTTTTGGATTACGATAGGTTTTTCCCTTTTCGTTATCCTCATTTTAATACAAGATGGGGAAATATACAAGAGTTCCTGATGTATTTATTTGAGTAATTTATAAGTTAGTCTTATAGAACTTATAAACGTGGAAAATAGAAGATTTCTATCCTAAATTAAGTAAAAACAAAAATTACAACTGAGATTTTAAGAAATTATCTCTTCCATTTTTCAAGGATTCGTGTATCATAATGGATTGAGAGTTAAAAAGTAGAAAACATAGAGATAAAATTGTGTAAATGAAAAGAAGGAGAAGGTTATGCGGAAACGAAATGTAAGAGCAGCGATTGCGGCAGCACTTTGTATGACGGTACTTGCAGCCGGCTGCGGAAAGAAAGCAGATGATCCGGTTTTTACAGGAGATAAGACAGAAACACCGGTATATCAGGCGAATCTGGATGCAATCAAATCTTCTGCATATGCATCGGTAGACAATCTGGATCTGGAACCTGGAACTTATATTTCTGTAATCGGAAGGGCATCTTCAACACCATATTGGAATCAGGTAAAGGCAGGGGTAGAGCAGGCAGCAACGGACTTGAATACAGCACTGGGCTATTCAGGAAATGATAAGGTAAAAGTATTATACAGTGCACCGGATGAGAATGATAATATCGATCAGCAGGTGAATATTCTGGATGAAGAGCTTGCACGTTATCCGGATGTGATCGCAATTTCCAGTGTAGATGCAAGCGCATGCTCCGTCCAGTTTGATCTTGCGATTGAGAATGGAATTCCGATCGTAGCATTTGATTCGGGAAACAGCTATCAGAATATCCAAAGTACTTGCAAAACGAATAATATAGAAGCGGTAACAACAGGAACAAAGAATTTCTGTGAGAAGATCGGTGACAGTGGAGAAATTCTGCTGCTTGTGCATGATACAGTATCAGATACGGCGAAAGAGCGTGAGGCAGAAATCAAAAATGAACTTGCAGCAAATCATCCGAATGTGACTGTTACAGAGACAATTTATCTGGATCAGCTGGAAATGTTGAAGAAACAGATTGTGGCTGAGCAGGTAGGGGTAACACCAGAAGAACTGGCAGCCGCAGAAGCAGGAGAAAAGAAGGAAGAGACAACAGGAACAGGTGATGCTTCCGAGACAATTGCAGATGCAGCATCGAATGCGGCTTCTTCATCAGCAGACGAAAGTGCGAATGAGACAGCACAGGAAGCGGACAATGAATTGTCGAGAAGATGCAGCAGGTCAACGATGGCGCGGCAAAGATGAGTGATGAAGATGCAATTCAATATTATATGGAGAAACATCCTGATTTAAAGGGATGTATTGCTACGAACGAGACAGTAACCCAGCTTGCAATTAAGACGCTGGATCAGTTTGATTCAGAAAAACATATTACATTAGTAGGGTTTGATGCAGGAAAAGAGCAGGTCAATGCATTGAAAGATGGAAAGGTGGATGGACTTAATTGTGCAGAATCCTTTGGAATGGGATATGCGACAGTAGTTGCAGCGGCACGTACAGTTACTTGAGATTGGAAATGAAGCTGAGGTCAACACAGGATATGTGTGGGTGACAGCAGACAATATGAATGACGATACGATAACACCGTTCCTTTACGAATAAGTTGAAAATAAATCGAACAATTTCATAAAAGAAAAGAGCTTGTCAGGCAAAAAGAAAAAACATCAGGATTTTATTACTTCTATATTTCTGAATTTCAGAATGAAGTATAAAACCTGATGTTTTTCTTTGTTTTTATTCACGTTGTCCTTTAAGCTTTGCTTAAAGAAAAAATAAATTCGGTGCCAACCCCTTCCGTACTGATTACATTGATATGTTCATCGTGAGCCTGTATGATTTCTTTTACGATCGAAAGTCCAAGTCCGGTTCCTTTCTTATCTTTTCCACGGGAAAGATCTGATTTGTAGAAACGCTCCCAAATCTTATTGATTTCCTTTCTTGAGATTCCGATTCCATGATCCTTTACAGAAACAAAGACTTTGTCATTTTTTGTTGTTACTTCTACTGTAATAGAAGAGTCATTCTCACTGAATTTGATCGCATTATCCAGAAGATTATAAAGAACCTGTTGGATTTTGCGTCGGTCAGCCATTACACCAATCTGTTCAGACAGTAGAAAGAGCTTAATGGATATATGCTTCTGAGTACAGACACCTTCGAAAGAACTGGGCAGTATGTTTGATCATCTCCTGAATATCAAAGGAAGTTTATTGAGCAGGAGCTCTTTTGTATCAAATTCGATTCAAAGTAAGTAAGATCCGTTGTCAGGTCAGTCAGTCGTTCCGTTTCGAAGAGAATGATATTTAAGTATTTCTCATGAAGCTCTGGTGGGATTGTTCCGTCTGCCATTGCTTCTACATAACCCCTGATTGAAGTCAACGGAGAACGGAAATCGTGGGATACATTTGCTACGATCTTTTTCTGATAATCATCAGAATCCTTCAGTTGTGCAGCCATAAAATTCAGTGATGCGGATAAATATCCGATCTCATCATGCCTGTTTACCGGAATCTCGTAATCCAGATTGCCCATGGCATATTGCTTCGCAGCTTCTGTGATCAGCAACAATGGCCGATGGACGAAGAAATGGAACCCAAGCAGGAAGATGAAGGACAACAGGAAAATAACTCCAAGAGAAATATAAACCGGAACCATCAGCGTGCGGCATCTTTCGTTGATCAGAGAGACAGGGCTGTGAATGATCAGATATCCCTTTGTATAAAATCCCTGTGTGACAGGAGCCATTACAGTAATCATATCTTCCTGAAAATAATTATGATAGGTTCCGATCATGTACTGGTTGCTCCCGATTTCGGCCGGATCAAAATTATTGACTGATTGTGGTGCAGTAGTATCCTTCAGGTTGGCAGAGGTGATCATTGTACCATCTTTTTCAACAAACCACAGAGAAGAATTAAGATACGTCTTCATAGCAGATAACTGAGAATGAACAGCCCAGCTGGAAGATTCGTTTGAAAAATAGGAAGGCAGATAATTATCTGCAATCATGGTTGCTTCTCTGTATAATGTCTGTGAAGTATCTTTTTCCAGACGTTCGGTGATCAGTTCTGTGGTCAATGTTGCCGTTGTGAAAACACACAGAAACCCGAAAATAATATAAAGTACAATAAATTTTAAATGCAGAACTGCTTTCATAATTTCTCCCTAAGTACTCATCGGTCACCAGATGCTGTTTACAGTATCCAGGATCGATGATTTAAATCTATTTTGTCTCAAATTTGTAACCAATTCCCCATACAGTACTGATATTCCAGTGAGGGTGGTCTTTAATTTTTTCACGCAGACGTTTAATATGAACATCAACGGTACGAGTGTCTCCGATATATTCATAGCCCCAGATACGGTCTAAGAGCTGCTCTCTTGTGAATACCTGATTCGGTGATGCAGCAAGACAGTAAAGGAGTTCTAATTCTTTTGGCGGCATATCAACAGGATGTCCGTCACAAACAACAGAGTAGTTTGTAAGGTTGATTGTCAATCCGTCAAACTCTGCACATTTTGTTTTTTCAACAGAAGTATCATTCTGTTGTCCAACCTGATATCTTCTCAAGACAGCTCTTACGCGGGCCACCATTTCCTTAGGGTCAAATGGCTTCATGATATAATCATCTGCTCCGAGTTCCAGTCCGAGAACTTTGTCAAATACTTCACTTTTTGCCGAAAGCATGATAATCGGTGTGGCAGCTTTGGAACGAATCTCACGACAAACCTGATACCCGTCAATTCCTGGAAGCATCAGATCAAGAAGGATCAGATTTGGCTGATAGCTGTCAAAAGCTGCAAGCGCATCTTCTCCATCATATACTAATTTTGTATCAAAACATTCTTTTGTGAGATAAAGAGAAATCAGTTCAGCGATATTCTCATCATCATCTACGATTAGGATTTTCTGTTTTCCAAACATTCTTTTTTCCCCCATTTAACCATGATTAAGGTAGTTGATAACTGTTTAAAATAATTAGCCAAGTTCTACAATTGTTACACCAGCGTCACCTTCACCGAATTCGGCAAGGTGATAGGATTTTACATGTTTCTGACGACGCAGATATTCATGAATTCCCTTTCTGAGTGCTCCGGTTCCCTTTCCGTGAACTACACGGACAGTATTCAGGTGAGCGAGGATTGCGTCATCCAGGTATTTATCCAGCTCAGCAACGGCTTCATCAACAGTACGTCCGAGCAGATTGATCTCAGGTCGGACAGAAAGAGATTTTCCCATTTTAATTTTGCCTTTTGAAGTACGGTTCATTTTCTTCGGTGCATACGGAGAGACTTCCTCGATAATCTCCAGATCAGAGATGTTGACCTGGGAGCTGAGGATTCCCATACGTACGGTAAGATTCCCTTTGGCATCAGGTAGAGAGCTTACGGTTCCTGTCAGGTTCATGCTGAGAACTTTAACGGATTCTCCGAGCTTGAAGTCAGATGCTTTATGCTCTTTCTTTGGTTTCTGTGCTTTCATTGCAGACGCAGATGCTGTATCTTTGATCTTCTTACGCAGCTTCTCACGTTCCTTTTCCATCTCTGCAGCAGAAATGTTTTCCTTGCCGAATTTACGGAAATCCTTGATCGTCTTGTCGGCAACTTCTTTTGCTTCACGCAGAATGGCGTTTGCTTTTTCATTTGCCTCGCGTAAAATGCGGTCGCGCTGATCATCTAATTTCTCCTGGCGCTGTTTCGCCTGGGCTTTCAGGTCTTCCGCTTCTTTCTTCAATCGTGCGATTTCTTCCTGTTCCTTTTCAATCGTCCGTTTGCTTGTCTCAAGATCAGTGAGAAGATCTTCAAAGGAAACGTCCTGTTCACTGAGCCGTTTCTTTGCATCTTCAATAATATAATCCGGCAGACCTAACTTCCCGGAGATCGCAAATGCATTACTTTTACCAGGAATACCGATCAGCAGACGGTAAGTCGGACGAAGACTTTCTACATCGAATTCACAACAGGCATTCTCCACACCCGGAGTGGAAAGTGCATAGACTTTTAACTCGCTGTAGTGTGTGGTAGCCATTGTACGGATACCTCTCTGGTGAAGATGGGACAGAATAGAAATTGCAAGTGCGGCACCTTCCGTCGGATCTGTACCGGCTCCAAGTTCATCAAAGAGAACCAGCGAACGTTCATCTACTTTCTTAAGGAAAGAGACAATATTGGTCATATGAGAAGAGAATGTACTAAGGCTCTGCTCAATACTCTGTTCATCTCCGATATCTGCATAAATCTGATGGAATACAGCCAGTTCACTGCGGTCTCCGGCAGGAATGTGAAGTCCGGACTGTCCCATCAGACAGAATAAGCCGACCGTTTTCAAAGAAACAGTTTTACCGCCGGTATTTGGTCCTGTGATGATCAGCAGTGTGAAGTCTTCCCCAAGTGTCACGGTGATCGGAACAACTTTTTTCGGATCGAGCAGTGGGTGACGTCCCTCACGGATACGGATGCGTCCCTCTTCATTCAGAAGCGGCCGGCTGGCGCGCATGGATATTGCCAGAGCACCTCGTGCAAAAATGAAGTCAAGATCCGTCAGAGAACGGTAATCCACACGGATTTCCTCGATATATTGTGCGGCTTCTTCACTTAGATTTGCAAGAATCACCTGAATCTCTTCCTGTTCCTTTGCATAAAGTTCTTTTAAGTCATTGTTCAGTTTTACGATTGCCATAGGTTCAATAAAAAGAGTAGAACCTGTTGAAGACTGATCGTGAATGAGTCCCTGTACCTGTCCACGATATTCCGCTTTGACAGGTACACAATAGCGGTCTCCACGCATGGTAATGATTGCATCCTGCAGATAAGTGCGAAGGGAACCGTTGACCAGTGTAGTTAAAGTGGCGTGTACTTTGTCATTGATGTTATTAATGCTTTGACGAATCTGCTTCAGTGTGGAACTGGCATCATCACTGTATTCATCTTCGCCGATAATACAGCGGTCGATTTCATTTGAAAGTGGTGTCAGTGGTTCAAGCAGGTTAAAATATTCATCCAGGCAGTCACAAGCGTCCTCTTGTGTATCATGTCTTCCGTAGGCCTTAACCTGGCTGCATTTACAAGCAGGCGGGAAATACGGAGAAGTTCTGTGCTGCTGAGTGAGCCGCCAATCTCCAGACGTTTCATGGACTCTTCAACCGGTGCAGCGTCACCAAACGAGATACGTCCCTTTTGCACGATTCGTGTATAAGCGGCAGCAGTCTGTTCCTGATAAGTGTTGATCTTATGCAGGTCGGTCATTGGCTTCAAACGACGGCAGAGCTGTCCTCCACGGAAAGATGTCGCTTCCTTTTCAAGAAGAGCAATGATCTTATCATATTCCAGTTTAAATAATGTTTTTTGATTCATTTATGTTCCTCTGTCATTTCAACTTAATACTAATTTTTAATTCATGTAGCTGTTCACAATACATGTGAACAATAACTATTTCCGAGTCTTATTGTACCTTATTATTTCATTAAATAAAAGGCTTTTATAGATATTGAACAATCTATATGAATCAGTTATACTAAGTAATGGAAATGTCCGTGTCGGTTGATTTTGTAGTTGACACGGAAGTGAACAGTCACGAATGAGGTTCATGTCAATGTCAGAAAAGAAAAGTAATGGTCAGGTTCCGGAAGAGGGTCCTGACGGGAAAAATTTAGAACAGTCAGAAAAAAAGGAATCTTTTGCATTTCTCGAAGAGACGATAAAACCAAAGAAGATCAGCAGACAGCAAGGAATGAAACAGCTCATCCGGATTGCAATATGCGGACTGGTTTTAGGTGGCTTTACGTGCCTGGGATTCTTTGCGTTGCGTCCGCTTGCACAGAAGTTGTTTCCAGAAAAGACACAAGTTGTGACAATTCAGGAGGACGATCAGTCAGGGGAAGATTCAGCAGAAGGTGACGACACGACAGAGCAGAATGACGCGCAGAATCAGCAGGAGATCAGTTATGTACAGATGATGTCCAAAGCATATGAGAAAGCACTGACAGCGAAGAAGAGTGTGGTATCTGTTACGAAAGGAGCAGAACAGGAGAACTGGAATGCAGAAGCGACCGGAATTGATGAGAGCGTATCGGGTGTGATCGTTGCGGATAACGGACCGGAGATACTGATTTTGTCCTATGCTTCGATCTGCGAAGATGCAAAAGAGTGGTGCGTTACATTTTCAGATAAATCAGAATATAAGGCAAGCCTGAAAAAAAAGGATAAAAATAGTGGATTTGCAATATTTGCGGTAGATAAAAAAAGCCTTTCAGATGCCACATGGAGTGCTTCAAGTGTAGCATCACTTGGCAATTCGAATCTGACAGAACAGGGTGATGTTATATTCGCACTGGGAAATATTTTCGGTTATGCCGGAGGAAGCGGATACGGAATTGTCAGTTCGTCAAACTATAAAGAAATCGGACGCGACGGAGAGTATAGCGTGATTGCGACCGATATGAGCAGTGCATCCGAAGGAACGGGTATTTTATTCAATCTGGATGGAGAAGTGATCGGAATGATTTCTTCTGATATTTGGAAAGACCGGGGAGTACGTACCGCAAATGCTTATGCGATCTCAGATCTGAAGTTGGTTATCCAGCTGTTAGCGAACGGTGCAAGTGTACCATATATCGGTGTGTCAGGAACAGCAGTGACAAGTGGAATTCAGAAAGAAGAGGGCATGCGTCAGGAATCTATGTGATTGACGTGGCAGCAGATTCACCTGCAATGGCAGCGGGCATACAGAGTGGAGATGTGATCTGTTCTGTGAATGGAGAGAAAATTGTAAGCATGAGTGCTTACCGTAAACTGATGTTGACGCTGAAAGCAGGAGATCAGATCAAAGTGGAAGGGAAACGCCGAGGATCTGAAGGATATGTAGATATTAAATTTGATGTTATGATTGAAAGTAAAGAATAATAAGTGAAAGAGGCAGAAAATGAGATTTATAGATGGATTATGCGAGGGAGAAACAATCAGGAATGTATATCTTTGTAAAGGAAAGCGTTCCGCAGAGACAAGAAATGGAAAGCCGTATGATAATCTGATTCTTCAGGATAAGACAGGAACATTAGATGGAAAAGTATGGGATCCGAACTCCCAGGGAATCGCAGATTATGATGAGAAGGACTTTATTGAAGTTTTTGGAGATGTGATCAATTATAACGGAAATCTTCAGTTGAACATCCGTCAGATCAGAAAGGCGGAAGAGGGAGAATACAATCCGGCAGATTATATGCGACAACAGAGAAAAGTGTTGATGGAATGTACGAGGAGCTGACAGCTATATTCGTCAGATCTCTAACAAATATTTAAGACAGGTGTTGGAATTCTACTATATAAAAGATGAAGCATTTATCAAAAAATTCAAGGCACATTCCGCAGCGAAGACAGTACATCACGGATTTTCCGGGGGATTGCTTGAACATACACTCAGTGTAACTCGTATGTGTGATTATTTGCAACAAGCTACTCTATTTTGAACAGAGGTCTGCTCCTTAGCTCTGCAATTCTTCATGATATTGGAAAAGTGAAAGAACTTTCTGATTTTCCGGACAATGATTATACAGATGAGGGACAGCTGATCGGACATATCGTGATCGGTGTTGAGATGATCAATGATGCAATCCGTTCCATTCCAGGATTTCCGGAGAAGCTTGCACATGAGCTAAAGCATTGTATCGTGGCACATCACGGTGAACTGGAATACGGTTCTCCAAAGAAGCCTGCACTGGCAGAGGCAGTTGCACTGAACATGGCAGATTCAACAGATGCAAAGCTTCAGACATTGACAGAGCTGTTCAAAGGAAAAACAGGAACAGACTGGCTTGGATATAATCGTCTGTTCGAGTCTAACTTAAGAAGAGCATCTGAGGATTAAATTTAACAATGAGAATAACAAGTGTCACTGTTTGCAGATTCTATGTGAGCAGTGGCTATTTGTATAATTAAGAGTAAAATAGAAGAGAGAAAAGTATGAATAAGAATGATATTGTAACAGTTGAAATAACAGATATCGGAGTGAGCGGGGAAGGAATTGGCCATGTGGATGGTTACACGCTCTTTATCAAAGACGCAGTGATCGGTGATGTGGTTGAAGCGAAAGTCATGAAGGCAAAGAAGAATTATGCTATGCCAGATTAATGAAAGTCATCACACCGTCAGAATATCGCGTAGAACCAAAGTGTGCATTTGCCAGAAGATGCGGAGGCTGCCAGATTCAGGAAATGTCTTATGATCGTCAGCTTGTGTTTAAAGATCAGAAGATCCGCGGAAATTTGGAACGAATTGGTGGCTTTACAAAAGAGCAGATTGAAGCTGTGATGCAGCCGGTTGTTGGAATGGAGCATCCGTTTAGTTATCGTAATAAAGCACAGTTTCCATTTGGAACAGACAAAGAAGGCAATCCGATCACGGGGTTCTATGCCGGAAGAACACATGATATTATTGCAAACACAGATTGCGCTCTTGGCGTAGATCAGAACCGAGAAATACTCGAGATTATTTTACAATATATGCGTGAAAACAAGATCAAATCGTATGACGAGAAGACTGGAAAAGGTCTGATCCGGCATGCATTGATCCGCTATTGCTTCAAGACAAAAGAGATTATGGTCTGCCTTGTGGTCAACGGAAAGAAACTTCCGAAAGCAGAGCGGCTGATTGAAAAGCTTATTCAGATTGAAGGCATGACAAGTATCACGATCAGCCCGAATACACGAAGAGATAATGTGATCATGGGAGATTCCTATGAAATTCTCTGGGGACAGGGATATATTACAGATTATATCGGAAATGTAAAATATCAGATTTCTCCATTATCATTCTATCAGGTGAATCCGGTACAGACAGAGAAACTATACGGACTTGCACTTGAGTATGCAGACCTCAAAGGTGATGAAACCGTGTGGGATCTGTACTGCGGAATCGGAACGATTTCCCTCTTCCTTGCTCAGAAGGCAAAACAGGTTTACGGAGTTGAGATCGTGCCACAGGCAATCGATGATGCCAAAGAAAATGCAAAGATCAATGCGATTGATAACGCAGAATTTTTCGTTGGGAAGGCAGAAGAAGTTCTGCCGGAATATTATGCAGAGTATGAGCGAGAGCATAATGGTGAGACAGCTCATGCAGACGTGATCGTAGTGGATCCACCGAGAAAGGGTTGTGACGAGACACTGCTGGAGACGATCGTGAAGATGCAGCCGGAGAAGGTTGTGTATGTAAGCTGTGACAGTGCGACATTGGCGAGAGATCTGAAGTATCTGTGTGCGAATGGGTATGAGATTACGGTGTGCGAGAGGGTGGATCAGTTCCACAGAGTGTGCATGTGGAAAGTATCGTGTTGCTTTCCAAATTTAAATCAAATAAGTTGAAGCATATCAATGTGGAATTAGAGATGGATGAGCTTGATTTGATGGCGGCGGAGAGTAAAGCGACCTATGAGGAAGTCAAGGATTATGTTTCTAAAGCAAAGCGGATTGAAAGTTAGCAACTTGTATATCGCACAGGTGAAGCAGAAATGCGGCATTATTGAGAGGGCAAATTATAACCTGTCAAAATTGGAAAACTCTAGACAGCCGAAGTGTCCGCCAGGGAAAGAAGCGGCTATAAGGGAGGCACTGGAACATTTTCGGATGATATGACGATATCGTAGAAATAGGAGAATCCTTTTTCTTTGACTTGGTTCTTTAAGTCCCTTTGTTAGTTTTGGTTAGTGGGACATAATTTTACATTTGAAGAAACGTGAATACGTATCGGAAGATAGATAGAGAGTTCAAACAGATACGAAGGAGTTTTGTTCATAAATGATAGAAAAAAATAAGATTTTAGAATCATGGATAATGGTGGAACATTTATCGGAGGGAGACATCGGTTTGAATGATAAGGCTATTCTCACTCTGAATGATTTGCAGGAACAGGATTTCTATTCTCTGTTTCTGCATAAAATTGAGAAAAAGAAATGGAATCGACGGCAAAAAGGAGGAGTCGTTGTCTATTTTGATATTTTTAAATTTCAGGAAGTTGTGGACATACTTCATGCAGAGTATGGTTTGGAAGCGACGGATGAGGATATTCGTTTCGGAGACAAGTTCAGTTTTGCGCTGTATTTCGATAAGAATCTTAATTTTCTGGAGGATATGACATTCTTTACAGAAAGTGCTTACATACGGAAATTCAAAAAAGTTCCCTATGAGAAAGAGTTTCGGGAATTTGAGAAAGATTTTAAAAATCAGCTTGCTCAGGATTTTGATGAGACAGCAGGGGATTCGGCGAAGTTTAATGCTGCGATGCAAAAGGAACTCCTGCAACATGAGGTTGATATAATAAATTGCCGGATGAAGATTCTGGGAAATATCGAGACTGAAGCGACGAATCTGCATTCTTTTTTCATCGATGATCTGGAAAAAGCAAAAAAAATCGAAACGGTTAATTTGAATGCTTATTTGTATGGAAATAAAAAGGAACGCATGAACCTTGACAGCAAAAAAGATTCAGTGAATTTTCATCCGCATCTGTTTGAACAAATTCTGCAGCCGAAGAATTATCCCCTGGGAAGGTTTCCAAGCAATACGACATATGCGCTTTCTCTGATGCAGCAAGTTGCGGTAAACTTATCCATCGGCTTTGACAACAATCAGATGAGAAGTGTCAACGGTCCGCCTGGAACCGGAAAAACGACGCTTTTGAAGGACATATTTGCGCAGTTAGTGGTACAGCAGGCGTATAGTATTGCGAAACTTTCGGACCATTTTATCAAAGGAACAGAGAAAACAATTTATTTTAATCATGCATCGATTGGAGAGATCCCGGAACATATTATCGAAAATAATATCGTGGTTGCAAGTTCGAATAATGGTGCGGTTCAAAATATTGTGAACGAACTTCCGTTGAGTAAGGAGATTGACAATTTTCTAATCAATGAACTGAAAGAAGCGGACTATTTTTGTGAGATATCGAATGCGAAGGTGTCGGTAGAGTGGCTGGAAGATGAGAACGGGAAGAAAAGAGAGGAACTGGTAAAAGAATCTGTTCCGGGAGAAGAAAAGTTTTGGGGAGTATTTTCACTTGAAGGTGGAAAAGCGAATAATATGAGCAATATCCTCACGAATATGAAGCATATCCACAAATATTTGGAAGAAGATTATCTGCCGAATCAAGGTATATATAAACAATTTCTGAGTCATTATGAGGAAGTAAAAGCGATTCGAACAAAAAGGCAGGAATTTGCAGATAGCGTTCGGATGTATCAGGAATATACTCAAAAGATGGAACAGGTTCGTGGCAGCTATCAAGAAAAATTAGAGAAGAAAGAGCATGAATTGTGCGTAGAACTTAAGAAGCTTGCAGAAAATAAACAGGAATGCGGGCAGCAGTTGGAACAGTTACATCTCAGTTTGAAAGAGGTACAAAACAGGCAGAAGCTGTCCGAAAAAATATGGACAGTATGAACCAGTGCCTTCAAGTACACAAGGAGCAACGTCCTTGCTTCTTTGCGGGAAAGAAAAAGAAAG
>ENA-OQIY01000004-OQIY01000004.1-human-gut-metagenome-genome-assembly--contig:-NODE-4-length-23256-cov-1.380042_pt1 | contig 23256 bp, 21 predicted proteins | sample MGYA00242592_ERZ504757 | MGnify/ENA primary metagenome ERZ504757 (study PRJEB26092, sample SAMD00036366) | human gut metagenome | host: Homo sapiens | study: EMG produced TPA metagenomics assembly of the... | reverse complement strand
TCACGAAACCAGAAGCCGTGAAGTCCGGAACAGTAAGATCACTACAACAAGGAGAGCAGAAGGCATCTGTTAAATGGGATGTTAAGGGATCTTCCTATGATCCGTCTTCTGCAGAACGTCAGATATTTAACGTAAAAGGTACCGTCATTCTTCCGGAGGGGGTTAAGAATCCCAACAAGATCAGTACAGTGATCGCAGTAAGTATTACAGTAAATGGATATCAGGGCACGGAAGCCGCTGCATCGGACAATAAGATCACAGGCATTGATTCCAATGGCAAGTATGATACCAATACAAAGATCACCTTTACAGCATCTGGTGCAGGGATGGATAATACAAACCCGCGTAAGGGAGATACCAGATATCAGCCGAAGAGCTGGAAGATCACAGAGACCCGTACCTGGGATGGAGAGCCTTATACTGCAACATTCCGTGTCAGCAAGCCGGGAAAATATACTCTGAAAAGTTACCTTTGGACAGCAGAAATAACGACGGCTCCAGCTGGAAGGATACCGGTACACAGTCAGAAAGTACGGTTACTTTTTACGGTATCACAGGCAGCAGTTCTTACTGCGACTCCGAGTCCGGCAGTGACACAGACAAATCAGAAATCTGCAGTGCAGACGGGAGACAGTACACCGATCATGACATTTGTGATCATTTTGATCGTGGCTGTGGTATGTATTGGAGGAATCCTTGTATATCGTAGAAAGAAAAAATAAGAACAGCAGGAAAAAGAATTTAAAGAAAATTTCATTTCCAATTCTGACCGGATTCTAAGTCAGGGCGAGCTGATTGAAGAACAGAGAGAGGAACTGCAACAGCTTACCCTCCGTATTGAAGATGTGGAAACCTTGCTTGACGAAGTATCCAGTGAAGCCTATGACAAGGCTGTGGATAAAGTCGCAGAGGAAACAATGCGGGCTACCAGAAAAGATGACATTCGTCTTGCGGAAGATTCTAAGAGATGGATTCAGAGTCCGGAACGTAAGGCATCACGAAAAGAAAAGGAATATGCGATAAACAGGCTGGACGGTCTGATTAAAAAAATCGAATATGCGATGGAAAAAGCTGTTGTGAGGGTTGTCCGTCAGTTAAAACAGCCAGAGAAGAAAAAAGCCGTTGTAGAAGAAATCAAAAAAGAAGTGAAGCCGTCAATCAGAGAAAAACTTGCATTGAACGTAGCAAAGATTCAAAGAGAAGAGGCAGAGAGAAAACAACTGAATAAAGGAAGATCACATTCCAGTGATCTGAACTATAAGGGCATTTTGTTGATTCCGTAAGGACAGGACAAAGTGCTTTTTTGTTTTTTGTGAAAACTTGCTTCCCAGATTTGGGAAGCAGATTTAAGAAAGAGAGGAAACGAATTGGGATTATTTGATGAAGTAAAACAGAATGTGACCGTCCGGCAGGCTGCGGAGAGGTATGGGTTAAAGCCCAACAGGAGCGGACTGATCCGCTGCATTTTCCATAATGACAAATCACCCAGCATGAAAGTTGACCGGAGATATTATTGTTTCGGGTGTGGCTGTACAGGAGATGCCATTGATTTTACGGCACAACTGTTTGACATTGGATTGAAAGATGCACCATGAAGCTGGCAGATGATTTTGGGATTCCTTATTCCGGCAGGGACAGGGGATCACCGCAGAACAGGAGAAGCGTTTCAGCAAAAAAGCCAGAGCCGACACCAGAAGAACTTTGGCAGAAAAAACATCTGAGATGCCTGAGAGCCTATCTGGATTATCTGAGCCTGCTTCTGGAATGGAAAGAACAGTATGCACCAAAAACACGGACAGAAGAATGGCATGAAAAGTTTATGACTGCTCTCAGGGAGTTGTCAGTTGTTGAGTATTATCTGGATATCCTGCTCTTTGGGGACAGGGCAGATAAGGAAGCACTTGTAAAAGAAAAATGGAAGGAGGTGGAGCGGATTGAGCAATGCGAAAGAGAAGATAAAGGAGATCGCCACAAAAGAACAGAAAGATGCCATGAAAGAAATGTTCCGGATGGTAGATAAAAGCAAAGTCGATGAAGTGAAACAGATGCTGGAATATACACAGAAAGGAACTGCGAAAGCAACGGTTGGAAATTATATGGTTGTGCTGAGAAATGATCCGCTTGTGCGTGAGAGTATGAAATACAACAAGCTGACAGGCAGGATTGATATTGTAAAAAAACTCTGGTGGAATGAGGAAGTCTGCAAGCTGGATGATGATGGCAGGACTTATTTCTACTATTTCTTTGAACGCTATTACAAACTCACAAGTGAAAAATGTATGGATAAGGCACTTCGCATAGAAGCCAACAGCCGGGCATATCACCCGATCTGTGAGTATCTGGAACAACTGGAGTGGGACGGGCAGGAGAGAATCCGTTATGTTCTGCAACGGTATATGGGGGCAGATGCTTCGGATTTTGTCTATGAGGTTGTGAAGCACTTCCTGATGGAAGCATTAAGCAGAATCTACCGCCCCGGTTGTAAAGCAGATGAAATGCTTTGTCTGGTAGGTCAGCAGGGAGCCGGAAAATCCACATTTTTCCGTTTTCTTGCATTGAACGATGACTGGTTTTCTGATGATCTGAAGCAGTTGAATGACAGTAAGATATACGAGCATCTCCGGGGACACTGGATTATGGAAATGTCGGAGATGATTGCTGCAATCAGTGCAAAGAGCAATGAGGAAATCAAGTCATTCCTGACCAGACAGAAAGACACTTACCGGAACCCTTATGATAAATATGAGGAAGACCGGAAGCGTCAGTGTATCTTTGCAGGTTCAACGAACACAAGGCAGTTCATTCCTTTTGACCGTACCGGGGCAAGACGGTTCCTGCCGATTGCTATAGACAGCAGTAAGGCAGAGAAGCATATCCTCGATGATGAAAAAGAAGCCAGATCCTATTTTGACCAGTTGTGGGCAGAAGTAATGGAAATCTACTGGTCAACGGAGAATAAGAGCAGCCTGTTGAAGTTCTCAAAGGAAATGGAGCAGGAGATCAGTGAATACCGAAAACAGTTCACACAGGAAGATACGATGGCAGGAATGATACAAGGCTGGCTGGACGCTTATAAAGGTAGTCATGTATGTTCCGTCCAGATCTGGAAAGAAGCCTTTGACCATTTTGACCGGGAGCCGAAAAAATTCGAGACAAATGAGATCTGTTCCATTATGGATACGCAGATCACTGGCTGGAAGAGAGCCGGAGTCCACAGATTTTCAAAGGAAGGATATGGCAGACAGAGAAGCTGGATCAGGGAAGGAGCAGAAGAAGAGGGTGGCAACGAACCGGATAAAGATGGATTTACAAAGCTGACGAAAGCAGAACAGTTGGAGCTGCCATTTGATCTGCCCGACAGAGAGAAAGGCTGATTTTGATGCCGAAAGGCTACTGATTACCCGGAAATTTACTGCTTGTTGACATTTTTGTTGACACCAAAATCCTTTGTATTTACCGGTGTTTCAGCTACTTTTTAACAGGTGTCAACAAGAACATTCAAAAAACTTTTCAATAGTATTTTGGAAAACAGAAATAACTACCCGAAAAAAGTTTCAAACCCTATGTTGACACTTGCGTTGTCAGCGTGCCGATAAACTCCCGGCAGGGACAGAAGCAAACCTCTCTCTGTCGGGCACAGGAAAGAAAGGAAATAGATGATTATGGAAAAAATGATGAATAAAAAAACAGAGGGAAACACATTTACAAAGAAAATCGGGCAGACAGTATATGTTGTCCGCTATCATTTCAATGAAGATGCAAAGGAAACCATGCAAGAAAAGATTAACCGGATGCTGGTTACAGAAGCAAGCCGAAAGGCAATGCAATAGATGGGGCGAGAGACAATTGGAATTGAGATATGTTTGAAAATGTGATATGATTTGAGCAACAAATTAGAAGTTATAAAGGAGAAACACTATGGATTATTTGGTAAAAGAAAAAAGAGCGAGAAAAAGAGTATATGAACAGATTAGATGTTCCATTATGTTTAAAAGAAGACTTTGAATTGATTATTGATGATGTATTTACAATTATGGGGGTTGGAACAGTTGCCACAGGAAACATATCAACAGGAATGTGTAGAGAAGGAGAAAATGCGTGTGTTTATAAAACAAAATGGAGGTGTATTAGAGACTATAATTACTACCATCGATATACATACAAAAAGAACGAAAATCAAATGGTTGTGGATATAAAACAGAGCATGTTGGACTTGGGTTAAGAGGAGTTTCTAAGGAACAATTAGAAAGAGGAGATAGAGTGATTGTAAAGAATGCCAATATGTATGGAATGTAATTAGAAATTCACTTTTGTCAACTTGCCCTTTGAGAGAGGAGAAATCCTTTTCTCAAAGGGCTTTTTCTATTTATACGGATATTCGCAAACTACAAGATAAAGCCAAAACTTCATATACTCTAAGCACAAGGAGGTTGAGGTTTGGCTATGAATAACAGTTTAGCAGAAGTACACCCGGAGCTTATTTCGGAGTGGTCGGAAAAGAATTTAACGCTTACGCCTGATGACATTACTTTCGGTTCAAATAAAAAAGTATGGTGGAGAGGTGCTTGCGGTCACGAATGGCAGACAAGCGTTAAGGCTCGTTCTAATGGAGAAAAATATCCGATATGTTCCGGTGCGAGAGTGATTGCAGGTATTAACGATTTGGCGACATTAGAGCCGTTACTGGCAAAGCAGTGGTCAAAAAAGAATAAGATAAAACCGACAGAGGTTTCTATTGGTTCTCATAAGAAAGTGATATGGAGATGTAAAAAAGGTCACGAGTGGGAAGCTGTCGTTAAAAGCAGGACAATAAATAAAACGGGTTGCCCGTATTGCTCTCATAATAAAGTGTTGGCAGGATTTAATGACCTTGCAACGCTTCTGCCGGATATAGCTGCCGAGTGGTCGGACAGAAATTATCCGTTACTTCCAACTCAGGTTACGGTCTTTGCCAATCGTAAGGCGTGGTGGAAGTGTAAGGATTGCGGCAGAGAGTGGAACACCCTTATTTCTACCCGTTCCGGTGGGAGTAAATGCCCGTATTGCAGTGGGTACATATTCTCGAAAGGTTTAACGATTTGCAGACAACACACCCTGAAATTGCTTCGGAGTGGTCGGAGAAGAACTTGCCTTTGAAACCTGATGAAGTAAATGCAAAGTCGAGGAAAAACGTCTGGTGGAAGTGCAGAAAATGCGGTAATGAGTGGAAATCCGTTGTCAATGCCCGTGTGAAAGGTACGGTATGCCCCGTTTGTGCAGAGAGAGAAGTCCTTGCCGGATATAATGATTTGGCGACAACGGACAGTCAGCTTCTCAGTGAATGGGATTATGAACAGAATAAATTGAAGCCGACAGAGGTATCACGAACTTCAGCAAAGAGAGCGTGGTGGAAATGCAGGCACGGTCATTCATGGAGTATGAAGATAAATGAAAGGACGATATTGAATAAAGGCTGCCGAATTTGTGAGCAAGAATATTTATCTCTATTTCCTGCTTTGGCTGTCAGCTATTATTCTAATAAGAAAGGTTTGAAAGCAGAACTTGGTTCTGACCGATTGCTTGGAGTTCCGCTTGAAACATACATACCTTCAGAAAAGTTGGCTATTGAGTCAGGAAGTGCTGACGAGAATATAGAAATAATGAAAGCATATATGTGTGAGCAACGAGGAATAAGACTGATTAAACTGCCGATGAAAGGCACTGAACTGGATTATGCCGACAGCCTAAAAAGAGCTTTTCAGAACGTACATATATTTATTTCTTCTGATACAGAGGAAGATGTAGAGATAATCAAAAATACATTTGAAAGATGGAGGGACAGCCAATGAGAGAGAAAACCTATCATCTATACTTAAATGAAGAAGAACGAAGCCGAGTGATACAATCGCTCATTGAACTGAAGAACAATTTAGCAGCTCAGGGACGATACACCGATGCAGTAGATGATGTCCTCTGCAAAGTGCTTGAAGCAAAGAAAAAGAAATTGAAAATTGAATACATTTAGAACGTGTTTTGCCGTCTGTTTCCTAACCGGAGCAGGCGGCTTTTTTTATTTCAAAAAATTTTTCAAAAAAATTTTCGGAAAAGCGGCGATTTTGGGTGTGCATTTCATACCCCTTTGTCCAAATGAGTGAAGGGGTTCATTCCAGATAGCAAAAACGGAAGCCTTTTCGCTTGAAAATTGAATAAGTCATTCACTAAGACTTTATTTCTGATGATAGCCACTTTAGCAGGTACGCCGTGATTTCTGTATTTCAGAATAGCGAGAATTCCGGCTATGAGTATTAGGTTGCTCCTGATATGGCGATGACAGTCAGAATGATAATGATACTTCTCTACGGAGCTGGCGGAGTACCCGGCAGAGGTTAGAATCCTATGATACAGATAAGCAGTCTGTTCCTTAGTGACTTCCCATAAGCATTTTGCTTGGCAAGGGGTGTTGAGAACAAATATTGCTATGACCGATTAGGAAATGAGTCGGTCAGGTACATAGCCATAATGCGGTGGCTATGAATTTCAGAAAGGAGGGCAAAAAGAAGTGTCAAACTGCAAAACGATTTCCGTATGTAACCAGAAAGGCGGAGTCGGAAAGACCACCACAACAGTTAATCTCGGAGTCGGGCTTGCAATGCAGGGCAAGAAAGTATTGCTCATAGACGCAGACCCGCAGGGCGATTTAACGACTTGTCTTGGTTGGCAGGATACAGACGGTTTGGGTATCACGCTTGCAACAAAACTCACAGATGTAATCAATGAAACGATGACAGACCCTATGGTTGGTATCCTGCATCACGAAGAAGGTGTTGACCTTGTTCCGGCAAACCTTGAGCTTTCAGCAATGGAATTTAACCTTGTAAACGCAATGAGCAGAGAAACTACACTCAAGAATTATTTGTGTCAAGTGAAAAACAGATATGATTATGTAATTATAGACTGTATGCCTTCACTTGGTATGGTTACTCTCAATGCTTTATCGGCGGCAGACAGTGTTATCATTCCGGTTCAGGCTCAGTATTTGCCGGCAAAGGGTATGACACAGCTTGTGCAGACCATTTCAAAAGTAAAGAAGTATATCAATCCGGATATTAAGATAGACGGTATGCTGCTTACTTTGGTGGATAGCCGAACAAACCTTGCAAAGAGTACGGTGGAAGCACTCAGGGCGAATTTCGGTAATCAGATAAGAATGTATCGAACACAAATCCCGATTGCCGTAAAAGCCGCTGAAACTTCTTCCAAAGGCAAAAGCATTTATGCTTATGAGCCAAACAGCACAGTGTCTAAGGCATACGCTGAATTTACAAAGGAGGTGTTAGCCGATGGCAGGAAGAAAGAGCGACTTCACTCTCACGAAGCTCGATGATTTATTTACCACGCAGGCACAGAGAGATGAAGAACAGCTTTCAAAAATCCGAGATATTCCGTTAGAGCTGATTGATGATTTCCCAGACCATCCGTTTAAGGTCAGGGACGATGAAGATATGATGCAGCTTGTGGAGAGTGTCAAGGAAAGAGGGGTTATTACTCCGGCAACGGTAAGGCAGAAAGAGGACGGCAGATACGAACTCATTTCAGGACACAGGCGAAAGCGAGCCTGTGAGCTTGCCGGGTTTGATACGCTCCGTTGTGAAGTCGTTGAACTGAACCGAGACGAAGCCACGATTTTAATGGTTGAGAGCAACTACCAAAGGTCGCAGATACTTCCCTCGGAAAAAGCCTATGCCTACAAAATGCGTTTGGAAGCAATGAAAAGACAAGCAGGCAGACCAAGAAAAGAAAATGTGTCCCCAGTGGGGACGAATTTACGAACCGATGAACAAATTGCACAGGAAACAGGGGACAGCAGAAATCAGATACACCGATATGTGCGTCTGACAAACCTTGTTCCTGAACTGCTTGAATTTGTTGACGAGGGGCGTATTAAAATGCGTCCTGCCGTAGAGCTTTCCTATCTTGATGAAGATTGCCAGCGTGATGTGGTTGATGAAATCGACCTGAATGATGCTACCCCGTCACACGACCAGACAATCCGTATGCGAAAGTTATTCAACGAGGGCAACCTTACAACCGAAGCAATCCACGCTGTTATGTCTGAGGAAAAGCCGAACCAAAAGGAAAAAATCGTGTTGAGGGGTGACGAAGAGTAAGACAGCTTATCCCGAAAACAATTCCCGATCAGTCAGACGGAGGTTTTGATTTGCAAAGCATTTGGAGCAATTACAACAAGTTTTTGCGGTAATACTGTGCAGAAACGTGACAGCAGATAGCCGGAGTTACAGTTCCCCTTTCTCACACTCTAACCCCTTAGTTATACTTCTACCTACCGAAAATGATATATATTATCTCACTTGAATATAAGTATCTCAAAGTATATGTCTATCTCTAAGGGGCAATCGCACAATATGAACGGACTGGAGGTGTATGGTAAAATGAAAAATTAACGAAAAATCCGCATTTGTTTTTCGGCAGGTAAATCTTGTCGTAAGAGAAAATCCACAAAGGCACATCGTAGAGATACGGTGTGTTTTTCAATTTTTACAGGAGGAAACGCAATGATAAAGTCAAAATTCAAAAGAGTCACGTCGCTTTTCTTGGCGACCCTTATGTGTGTGACCACTTTTGCAGGCATTGGCTCGACAACAGCATATGCTGCTTCGGGAGAAAAAGCCGATGTTTATATGGTCGATTTCCCTCGTGATGGCGATGCTAATTACGATGGGGTATGGGGACACAGCAATTTGACCTTGAAAAATGGTTGGCATACCGGACGTTCCAATTTTACCAATCTTAAGGCTATTGGCTCATACTCAGGCAATGTTGCTTATTGTATTGAGCGGGAATTTCGCTCAAGGTCGGTCAGACAATGAATAAGTATGACGAAAATTATTTTAATAACCTTGCAGCCAATGGGGTTATTTCCGGAGATGAAATCCGTCTTTTCGTTGGTCGTATTTTACAGTATGGCTATCGTGGGACAATCTCGACTTCTTGGAGGTCACAGAATGAAGCGGCAGCAAACAGCATTGCACAGGCTTATGCTACACAGCTTCTTATCTGGGAAACTGTTATCGGAGAGCGTGATGCGAATTTCAATCATGTAGCAGCCAGTGGTTGCAGCAATGTGAAAGATGTCATCAATGTAAAGCATCCGCTTCGCAATAAGATTTTCAGTTATTACAACAGTATGGTGCAGAGTGTACAGAACCATGCGACCATACCAAGCTTTTGTAATAAATCATCCGGTTCGGCAAAGACAATAGAACTTGAGTGGAACGGAAGCAAGTACACAACTACTCTGACAGATTCCAATAATGTGCTGTCCAAATATAATTTCAAAGCAAGTATCAGTGGAGTGAGCTTTTCAGTGAATGGTAACAAACTTACGGTTTCTATGGATACTGCACCGAGTAAGGAATTTACCATTACCGCAACGAAGAAAAATGCAGTCCGCAGAGGTGTGGTTGTATGGTCAGAGGGTAAACACGGTCAGAATTCCAGTGTGCAGGATGTTGTCAGCTATGCTCAGGAAGTAAGCGACAGTATCAACGGTTATGTGAAAATGAAAGTCAGCTATGGTTCTTGTCAGATTGTAAAGACCAGTGAGGACGGCAAGGTTGACGGTATCAACTTCACGATTACCGGAAACGGTATCAATCAGACGGTTACAACAGCCAATGGCGGTAAATTCCAGATTGATAACCTTATGCCGGGTATCTATACCGTAACCGAGCAGGCATACGATAAGTACGAGCCGCAGGAAACACATAGAGTTACTGTTGTGGCAGGGCAGGTTGCAAAGGTCAATTTCAATAACAAATTGAAGCGTGGCGACCTTCAGGTAGTGAAGTCCTCAGAAGATAACCTTGTTGAAGGTGTGAAGTTCCATCTTTACGGTACTTCTCTTTCCGGTGATGCTGTTGACCAGTATGCAGTTACAGACAAAAACGGTGTGGCAACTTTCAAAGATGTGCTTATCAGTGGTTCTGAACCATATACCCTTGAAGAAGTAGACACGGCTAATCCGTTATGTTGTGCCAAAAAATCAGACTGCACCAGTGAAGTGGAAAGAAGTAACCACAAGAAACTTCAACAATATTTTGAAGAAGTTTACTGTAACAGTAACAAAGAGCGACGCTGATAAAGGCGAAGCACAGGGCAATGCCAAACTTTCAGGAGCAGTTTACGGTATCTATAAGGGCGAAACTCTTGTAGATAAGTATGTTACTGATGAAAATGGTCAGTTCACTACTAAAGAATATGTTTGTGATACCGACTGGACAATCCGAGAAATTACACCATCAGAGGGATATTTGCTTGATAAGACTATCCATGAAGTAGGTGCAGACCCGAAACTTTATGAGGTAGAACACAACCTTACTTCCAATGATGTAACCGAGCAGGTAATCAAAGGCAATGTGGCTATCATTAAACACACTGATGATGGAGAAACAAAGATTGAAACTCCTGAAAAGGGTGCTTCCTTTGAGATTTATTTGAAATCTGCCGGAAGCTATGACGCAGCCAATAAAGACGAGAGAGATACCATTGTTTGCGATGAAAATGGCTTCGGTCAGACAAAAGATATGCCGTATGGTATTTATACCGTACACCAGACTTCTGGTTGGGAAGGCAGAGAGATGATGGACGATTTTGATGTGTTCATTTCACAGAACGCACAGACGTATCGTTATCTTATCAATAACCGTAACTTTGAGAGCTTTGTCAATGTAGTCAAGGTGGACGCAGAAAGCGGAAAGAGTATTCCGTATGCAGGAGCAGGATTTAAGATTTACGACCCGCAGGCAATCAGGTCAAAATGACCTTTACTTATCCGACACCAACCACGATTGATGTGTTCTATACCGACGCAAATGGTTCTCTTGTAACACCTGAGAAACTGGATTATGGCAAGGGATATTCCATCGTAGAGGTACAAGCTCCATACGGGTATGTACTTGATGATACTCCGGTATATTTTGATATTACCGAAGAAAATTCCACAGAGGAAGGCGGCATAACTGTTGTGAAAGTCAATAAGCCGAATATGGCACAGAAAGGTACTGTTACGGTTGAAAAGACCGGAGAAGTATTTAGCGGTGTCAATGTAAGTGGTTCTGAGGACAGTGATGTTATTTATCAGCCTGTTTATGAAGTGGCAGGACTTGAGGGTGCAGTTTATGAAGTCCGTGCTGCGGAAGATATTAGTACACCGGACGGTACACTCCGCTATTCAAAGGGCGAAGTGGTAGATACTATCACAACAAGCTCCGATGGATTTGTTAAGAGCAAAGAACTTTATCTCGGAAAATACGAGGTCAAGGAAATTACCGCACCTGATGGAATGGTAGTGAGTGGCGAAACACATACGGTTGAGCTTACTTATGCAGGTCAGAATATCTCTGTTACCGAAACTTCCACATCATTCTATAACGAAAGACAGAAAGTTCAGGTAAGCCTTGCAAAAGCCATTGAAAAGGATAAGACATTTGGTATTGGCGACAACGGAGAAATCAAAAACATCAGCTTTGGTCTTTATGCCGCAGAAGATATTGTATCTGCAAGCGGTACCGTTATTCCGGCTGATGGACTGATTGAGATTGTCAGCGTAAATGAAAATGGAACTGCTGTTATGAAGTCAGACCTTCCGTTTGGCAAATACTATGTCAAAGAGATTGCAACCGATGAGCATTATATTCTCTCTGATACGAAGTATCCGGTTGTATTTGAATACGCAGGTCAGGATACCGCAACGGTTGAAATCAAAGTGAATGACGGAAAAGAAATCAAGAATGAACTTATCTATGGTTCTGTATCAGGTAAGAAGATTGACGAGAATGGAGAAGCACTTGAGGGTGCTGTTATCGGTATCTTCAAAGCCGAAGAAACAGAATTTACAAAGGATACTGCACTTATGACGACTACCTCTGCAAAAGACGGTAGTTTTTCTTTTGCAAAAGTTCCTTATGGCAAATGGATTGTAAGAGAAATCGAGCAGCCAAAGGGATTTGTTCTTGATGAAAAAGCGTATGAGGTCAATATCAGCAAAGCCGAGCAGGTAGTTGAAATTGAGATTGTCAATGAGTATGTTCACGGCAATATCAGACTCACGAAGGTGGACGCTGAATATCCAGATAACAAACTTACGGGTGCAACCTTTGAGGTATATAAGGACACCAATGAGAACGGAAAGATTGATGATGGCGATGAACTTATCGGAAATCTTGAAGAAACCGAAACCGGAATTTATGAGATGAAAGAGCTGCTTTACGGAAAATATATTGTCCGTGAAACAAAAGCACCAGAGGGCTTTCTGCTTGATAAGGGAGAATACTCTGTTTTCATTGAGAAAGACGAAACAACGTATTCCGTTGAGAATAAGGCTGGCGTTGGATTTATCAATGAAGCTATGCGTGGAACACTGAAAATTGTCAAGACATCTTCAGATGGTAAGGTTAAAGGTTTTGCGTTCAGAGTAACCGGAGCAAACGGTTATGATATGACATTTGAAACAGATAAGAACGGCGAAATTGTGATTGAGGGACTTCGTATTGGCGAATATACCGTATCCGAAGTGGCAAACAATGCCTCTGCCGCATATATCACACCTGCCGACCAGAATGTTACTATCAAACTTGATGAAACAGCCGTTGTAAAAATGCACAATGAGTTGAGGGATACTCCGAAAACAGGAGATGATACCAATATGAAACTTTGGTATGTCCTTGCCGGACTTTCTGCTGTCGGTATCGCCGTAACTTCTGTTGTTGCACACAAAAAGAAGAAAAAGGAGGGTAACGAGTAATGGAAGCAAAGACAATTATCGCTATCGCATTAGTCGCCGTTATTGTCGGCGGCTTTATCTTTCTTCAGGTTAAAAACCGTAAGAAGTAAGTAACAAGCGAACATTAACCAGTCGGGGCAGAGCGTAAAAAACTCTGTCCCTTTAATTTTTGGAGGAACATTATGAAACAACAGAAAACGGTGGAGAGCCGAGTGCTTGAAATCTTAAAGGAATGCCCGATGTCGAGGTATGATGATATGCTTCTCATTCTGCATTATTACAATCGGTACGGATATATACCAGCCGGAAATCTTCCGCTTGAGGATATTGTATTTAATTACCGAGCATACGGACTTCCTTGTTTTGAAACCATACGCAGGGCAAGGCAGAGAGTACAGTCCCTTTTTCCTGAGTATTCACGTAATCCGCAGAAAGAAGAACAGAGCGGCAGTATTTCTATTGTAATCAACATTAGCTAAGGAGGTATTTTCGTGAAAGACAAAGCAACTTTTCAGAATAAGGTCAAGGTGCTGAATAAACTCTTTGACTCCGGTTGTGATACGGAGAAAAAGTTGCAGCAGCTTGATATGGAAGCAATCCTGAAAATCCCGAATATCACGATTCCTGATATGGGTGTGATTATGGAGCTTCAGAAGAATACAAAGTCCGGTAAACTCTTTTCGTATTTGGGCGGCGGTTCTGATGAAGCAACAAAAATGAGAGGTAAGGAAAATGAAGCAACAGGAGAATAGAGCAGAGCCGCAGAAAAAGCAAATTCGATTTATAGACAGTCATTACAATTTGAAATTCTATATTCCCGATGGTGGAAAAATCAGGATTACTTTTCGTGATGGACACACAGCAGACAGAGTGTGCAAGTATATTGATGACTACCATTTTGTACGTCGGGAATTGCTGCTATCATATATGCGAGTTTGCTGAAAAAATGGAGCTTAGTGGAAGTAAAGTTGAACCTGTCAATCAATCCGAACCGTCAAAAAACAAGACCAGAAACAGAGAAAAACAGCGATAAGGAGGTGCAAGAGTAATGGCACGAAAATATGACCTTATTTCTGAGCTTTACAACCGCACCTGCAAAACGGTTGTGTCAAATCCTCAGAACTGGCAGGCATTCTTGGCTTCGGCTTGCCGAAATTATAAGTTACGTTATGACGAACAGCTACTTGTATATGCACAGCGACCTGATGCAACAGCGGTTCTTGAGATAGAGCAGTGGAACAAAATTTTTGGCAGATGGGTCAACCGAGGTGCAAGAGGTATTGCTGTTTTTGCTGATGAAAACCGTTCACGGCAAAGACTGACACATTACTTTGATATTTCAGATACTCACGAAAGCAGATATTCAAGAACAGTCCCGATTTGGGATATGCGTCAGGAATACGAAGCTGATGTGATTGAAACATTGGAAAGCACTTTCGGAGAGATTGAGAATAAGAGCAGTCTTGCCGAAGCAATTATGGGAGCAGCAAGAAATGCGGCAGAGGATAATATCCCTGATTATCTGCAAGACCTTTACTATGCAACCGAGGGCAGTTCCTTTGAGGAAGTGGAAGAGGATATTGTGGCTTTCATTTATAAAAATGTCGTGACAAACAGTGTGGCATATATGATGATGTCAAGGCTCGGCGTTGATACGGACGGTTATTTTGAACTTGATGATTTCAGAGATGTTACCAACTTCAATACGCAGGAAACACTCAATGCACTTGGATTTGCTACCAGTGATATTGCAGAAATGGGATTGACGGAAATATCTAAAACAATTACTGCACTCAACCGTCAAAATCGCATAATTGTCGGTCAGGACAGAAATGAATACAATAAGGTTGAAAATAACGACGAAAGGAGTTTGGACAATGAACGAACTGACCTACACGATGGTGGGCGATTACAGCCTTCCGAACCTGAAACTTCCACAGCAGCCAGAAGTGACGTTGGGCAGATACGCTCAGATGAGGAGAGAGTTTCTGAAGGAACATCACAGAGTCCTTTACTACAATCTCCTGACGAGGGGCGAACTGACACAGCACTTGGCGGAAGTGGAACAGAGAGCCAGCAAGATGGAGGAAACAATTCTGAGCCAGATGGCACAGAAAGAGGGAGTGACCGAACAGATGAAAGCGGAGGATATGATGAAATGGGTTCGTCTGATGAACTCCCTTCGCAATTCGGCACAGGAAATCGTGAAAGCGGAAGTGATATTCGCTTAGAGTATTACGACAGAACGCACGAGGATAAAAGCCTTCCGTTCTTTGGACGTGATGAAGTAATCAATGAAATTCTCAGAACGACACCACATTTGTCAGCAAGTCTGGAAGAAATCAAAGATTATTATGAACGCAATCCAGATAACAAAGACCGCACAGAGTATATAAAGAGTATTTTCAATAATGATTATACTGAGCTTACTTTAGAGGACGGCAGGACAGTAGGGTACAAGACCTTTGAAAACGTCCTGCATTTGTGGGAGGGCAAATACGACAGCAGAACCGCACAGAGCTTTTATGATTGGGCTGTTATTGCCCGACACTTTGAAGCTATGCGATTACTGGGAGAATTAAGTGACAGCATAAAACCATTACCGTCAATGGACGGTCAGATGACATTCATATTAGACGGTCGGGCAGAGGAAAAGAAAACCTCTGCCTTTACTTTTTCTCAGGAGATTATCGACGCTATTCTTGCGAATGGAAGCGGATTTTCTGAGGGAAAAATGCGTATTTATGAGCAGTTTGAAAAAAGTCTTTCTGCAAAAGAAAATGCCGACTTCTTGAAAAATGAATATGGTTGGGGCGGTTCTTATCCCGTCATAATTGGGGCAGGCATTGATGAGAGCACGATGGAAAAGGTATTACGATTACGAAAGGCATCGGTAAAGAAAATCCACATATCACACTTTCGTGGTCGCAGGTGGAGAAGCGTATCGGGGAACTTATCCGAATGGACAGATACTTAAATCCAAAGGAAAAAGAACGCTATCCTCAGTGGCTTGAAAGTCAAGAGGAACACAGAGCCAAAATCGAGGAAACGAAAAGAAATCGTGAGATACTTTCTAATGCACCACCGGAGCAAGAGGTCGAACCAACCGAAAAAGAACCTGAAGAAGCAGAACAGCTACAAGATGTGCAGTATGAATATCATCTTGGCGATAAGGTGTATATCGGTGCTTCTGAGTACGAAATCTTATCTGTTGATGATGAGAGAGTAATGCTCTATGACTATGATATGCCACTGTTCAATAAGGAATTTTCACGCACAGAGTTTGACAGAAAAGTGCGAGAGAATCCGATGAATGAGCATTTGATTGTAAAGGAAGAACCTGCCGAAGAAAGAAATGAAAAAGAGCCTGAGCCGTTAGTTCCCGCTTGGGAGCAGAAGAAAAAAGTCAAAGGCTTTGACTTGCACCCTGATGTGCCTATGGCAGACCGTCACACCTTTAATCTTAGAGAAAATGAGGTTGAAACGGTTGGTAAAAAGGAACGCTTCCGCAGAAATATTATGGCGATACAGCTTCTTAAAAAATGTCAGGAAGAAAAACAGATTTGCCACTCCTGAAGAACAGATTATCTTATCAAAGTATGTTGGTTGGGGTGGGCTTTCAGAAGCTTTTGATGAAAATAATTCAGCGTGGGCAACGGAGTATCTGGAACTTTCTTCGGTGTTAACACCGGAGGAATATGCTTCGGCAAGAGAAAGCACATTGACTGCGTTCTACACGCCGCCCGAAGTTATCACAGCCATTTATAAGGCAATGGAGCAGATGGGATTTAAGGAGGGCAACTTGTTAGAGCCGTCCTGCGGTATCGGTAATTTCATCGGTATGCTGCCGGACACAATGCAGGACAGTAAGATTTACGGTGTGGAACTTGATACGATTTCCGCAGGGATTGCACAGCAGCTTTATCAGAAAACAACCATTGCGGCACAAGGATTTGAAGAAACAAATCTGCCGGACAGCTTCTTTGATGGAGTGGTAGGAAATGTGCCTTTTGGAGATTTTAAGGTATCAGATAAAAGATACGACAAGCATAAGTTCCTGATACACGATTACTTTTTTGCGAAATCCCTTGATAAGTTAAGACCCGGCGGTGTGATGGTTCTTGTAACGAGCAAAGGCACAATGGATAAGGAAACTTTAGCAGTACGAAAGTATATTGCACAGAGAGCAGAGCTTCTTGGAGCAATCCGATTGCCGAATAATACCTTTAAGGGTAATGCAGGAACGGAAGTCGTTTCGGATATTCTTATCCTGCAAAAGCGTGACAGACTGATAGATATTGAGCCGGATTGGGTTCATCTTGATACCGATGAGAACGGAATTAAGATGAATTCTTATTTTGTGCAGCACCCCGAAATGATACTTGGAGAAATGAAAATGGTATCGGGGCGTTTCGGTATGGAAGCAACTTGTGTGCCGTATGAAAATGCAGACCTTGCAGCACAGCTTGATGAAGCAGTAGCAAACATTCACGGAGAAATCACGGAATATGAAACTGAGGAAGAACTGGAGGAGGAAGATAATTCTATTCCGGCAGACCCGACAGTGAGAAACTTTTCCTATACGGTGGTAGACGATAAAATCTATTATCGTGAAAATTCCCGTATGACTCCGGTGGAAGTGTCGGCAACCGCAGAGAACCGAATTAAGGGTATGATTGCTATTAGAAATTCCGTCAGAACGCTGATTGAATTGCAGACAGAAGATTACCCTGACAGCGAAATCAAAGCGGAGCAGGAGCGATTAAACAGACTTTATGATACCTTTTCAGGTAAGTACGGACTCATTAACAGCCGTGCAAATACTTCTGCTTTCTCGCAGGACAGTTCATTCTCTTTGCTTTCCGCATTGGAGATAATCGGAGAGGACGGAGAACTGGAGCGTAAGGCTGATATGTTTTCTAAGAGGACAATTAAGCCGCATACTCCGGTTACTTCTGTTGATACGGCAAGCGAAGCATTGGCGGTATCTCTTGGAGAAAAAGCCACGATTGATATGGACTATATGATGGAGCTTTCCGGTAAATCGGAGAATGAAATCTTTGAGGACTTAAAGGGTGTTATCTTCTTAAACCCGCTTTATGAGTATGGAAATTCTTACGAACCGAAGTATCTGATGACTGATGAATACCTTTCGGGTAATGTCAGGGAAAAGCTGAGGATTGCAAAGAACTCGGCAGAACTCTATCCGGAAGATTATAAGGTCAATGTGGAAGCACTTCAAAAGGTGCAGCCGAAAGACCTGACTGCAAGTGAAATTTCCGTGCGACTTGGTGCAACTTGGCTGCCACCGGACGATGTGCAGGAGTTTATCTTTCATTTGCTTGAAACACCACGCTATGCACAGTGGAATATTAAAGTTCACTTCTCTCCATTTACGAGTGAGTGGAATATTGAGGGTAAATCTTACGACAAAGGAAATGTAAGGGCATATAACACTTACGGAACTTCCCACATCAATGCCTATAAGATTATTGAGGAAACGCTGAACTTAAAAGATGTGCGTATCTTTGACTATATCGAAGATGATGAGGGAAAGAAAAAGGCTGTCCTGAATAAAAAGGAAACAGCAATTGCTCAGTCGAAGCAGGAAATGATTAAGCAGGAATTTCAGGACTGGATATGGTCTGACCCTGAACGCAGGGAAAGGCTTTGCAAATCCTACAATGAGAAATTCAACAGTGTCAGACCTCGTGAGTATGATGGAAGTCATATCATCTTCAATGGTATGAATCCTGAAATTGAACTCAGGGAACATCAGAAAAATGCGGTTGCCCATATCCTTTACGGAGGAAATACACTTCTTGCACACGCAGTCGGAGCAGGAAAAACTTTTGAAATGGTAGCGGCAGCACAGGAGTCGAAAAGGCTTGGGCTTTGTAACAAGTCACTGTTTGTTGTACCAAATCACTTGACCGAACAATGGGCGGCTGAGTATTTGCAGCTCTATCCGGCGGCGAATATCCTTGTCGCAACAAAGAAAGATTTTGAAACCAAGAACCGTAAAAAGTTCTGCGGCAGGATTGCAACTGGAGATTATGACGCTGTTATTATCGGACATTCACAGTTTGAAAAAATCCCGATGTCCATTGAAAGACAGAGGGCAATCTTAGAACAGCAGCTTGAGGAGATAACCGGAGGAATTGCGGAACTCAAGCGAAACCGAGGGGAAAACTTCTCCATAAAGCAGCTTGAAAAGTCAAAGAAATCTATCAGGCAGAAACTTGATAAACTCAATGACCAGACGAAAAAAGATGATGTTGTAACCTTTGAGGAACTTGGTGTAGACAGGCTTTTTGTTGATGAAAGCCATTATTACAAGAACCTTTATCTTTATACAAAAATGCGTAATGTGGGCGGTATCGCACAGACGGAAGCACAGAAATCTTCCGACCTCTTTATGAAGTGCCGTTACCTTGACGAGATTACAGGAGGGCGAGGAACCGTGTTCGCAACGGGTACACCTATCTCAAACAGTATGGTGGAACTCTATACGATACAGCGATATTTGCAGTACAGCACGCTTGTGAAAAATGGGTTGCAGCACTTTGATGCCTGGGCTTCCACTTTCGGAGAAACCATTACGGCAGTGGAACTTACACCGGAAGGAACAGGATACAGAGCAAAGACAAGGTTCGCAAAATTCTATAACTTGCCTGAACTAATGGCGATGTTCAAGGAGATAGCGGACATTAAGACAGCGGATATGTTGAACCTGCCAGTACCGGAAGCAAAGTACCATAACATTGCAGTAAAGCCGTCAGAAATGCAGAAAGAAATGGTTGCTTCCCTTGCAGAGAGAGCCGAGCAGGTGCGTGGCGGCGGTGTGGATTCAAGCGTAGATAATATGCTGAAAATCACGAATGACGGAAGAAAACTGGCTCTTGACCAGCGTATGCTAAACGATATGCTGCCTGATTTTGAGGGCAGTAAAATCAATGCCTGCGTCGATAACATCTATCGGATATGGAAAGAAAATGCCGACAAAAAATCAGCACAGCTTGTCTTTTGTGACCTTTCCACGCCGAAGAATGACGGCACATTTTCCGTCTATAACGACATCAGGAAGAAGCTGATTGAGAGAGGTATTCCTGAAAGTGAAGTGAAATTCATACACGAAGCTGATACGGATATGAAGAAAAAAGAACTGTTCCAAAAGACCCGCAAGGGAGAAGTCAGGGTGCTTCTTGGCTCTACTCAGAAGATGGGAGCAGGAACGAATGTGCAGGATAAACTTATCGCACTTCACGATGTGGATTGTCCGTGGCGACCTTCAGATTTGGAGCAGCGTTCCGGTAGAATTGTCCGTCAGGGCAATGAAAATCCGCAGGTAGATATTTACCGCTATGTAACAGAGCAGACCTTTGATGCATACCTCTATCAGCTTGTGGAAGGTAAGCAGAAGTTCGCAAGTCAGATTATGACGAGCAAATCTCCGGTCAGGTCGGCAGAGGATATTGATGAAACCGCACTGTCCTATGCGGAGATAAAAATGCTTGCAACAGGCAATCCGTATATCAAAGAAAAGATGGACTTAGACATTCAGGTACAGAAGCTGAAGATGTTAAAATCCAATTTCTTATCAGAGAAATACGGACTGGAGGATAAGGTCATCAAGTTCTACCCACAACAGATTGCTTACTTGAAATCCCGTGTAGAGGGACTTACAAAAGATGTTGAAACAGCAAAATTACACCCGAAACCGATAGATGAGCAGCCGCTTGGAATGATGGTATCGGGTGTTTCTTATTCCGAAAAAGCCGAAGCAGGTCAGGCAATCATCAATGCCTGCAAGTCAATGAACAGTCCCGATGCGATACCACTTGGCGAGTACCGTGGCTTTCAAATGGAACTGTATTTTGATACGGTGCAACGTAATTATGTTGTGAAATTAAAAGGCGAAACGAGCAGAGATGTACCGCTTGGCGACGACGCTCACGGTAATATCGTGAGAATAGATAACGGTATTGAACGCTTTGAGGAAGCACTTGCTGATACGAAAAACAGTCTTGAAAATACGGAAAAGCAGTATGAAACAGCGAAGCAGGAAATTGAAAAGCCATTTGCAAAGGAGGAAGAATTGAGGGCAAAAACTGCCAGACTTGATGAGCTGAATATCCTGCTCAATATGGATAAAAAGGAAAATGAGATTGTCGGCGGAGAGCCTGATGAGGGCGAAGTAGTCGGCGGCAGAAAGGAGAAATCGTATGAGAGATAAACAGGAAGGAGGTGGTCGATATGCCATTTATCGCACCTGAGTTAATCATTCAGGCGAAGCAGATGGACTTATTAACCTACCTGAAAAATTATGAACCGTATGAGCTGGTTAAGTTTTCAGGTAACACCTATTGCACCAGAACCCACGATAGTTTGAAGATTTCAAACGGGAAATGGATATGGTGGTCGAGAGGTATCGGTGGCAGGAGTGCTTTGGATTATCTGATTAAGGTCAAAGGTTACAGCTTCCTTGAAGCGGTGGAAACCATTATCGGACACACAGCGATTCAGGCTCCGGTCTATGAAAATCCACAGCCAAAAGAGGAAAATAAACCGCTTCTTCTCCCTGAAAAATGTGCTTCCAACAGAGTGATTACAGAGTATCTTTTCGGGAGAGGAATAGATTTTGAAATCATCAATTACTGTATCTCTAATGACCTTATCTTTGAGAGCCTGCCGTATCACAATGTTGTGTTTGTAGGCTATGACGAGAAGAAAGAGCCGAAATATGCAGCCTACCGTTCCACGAATAAGCGTAGGATTATGGGCGATTGCAGTGGCAGTAAAAAAGATTATTCTTTTCGGCTTGGTAAGGAAAACTTGGAGGAAGTACACCTCTTTGAGTGTGCCATAGACCTGTTATCCTATGCCACGCTTGCGAAGCTGAACGGGCAGGATTGGAAAGAAATGAGCTTTGTTTCGCTGTCCGGGGTTTATTCTCCGGCAAAGAAAATTGAGGACAGTAAAGTGCCGATTGCACTGGAAAAGTATCTTGGCAGTAACCCATCTGTCAGGAAAATCCGTATCCATTTTGACAATGATATAGCGGGCAGAAAGGCAGCACAGACCTTAAAAACCATTCTGCCGGATAAGTATGAAATCGTTGATGAGCCACCAAAAGCAGGTAAGGACTTCAACGATTTTCTTTGTATGCGGATGGGCATTTACAATAAAAAAACACACGAAAGGAATGAAGAACGATGAATGATTCTAAGATTAAAGTTCTCTTGGTAGAACCGGAAAAGTACCCGAAGGAAATTGTAATCGACGACAGTCTGGAAGCAATGCAGGAGGTTGTCGGCGGGGATATTGAGGAATATATGCCCTATGACGATGATGTTGCAATCATCTGTAATGAGGAAGGAAAGATGAGAGGACTTCCGCTTAACCGTGCAGTTTATGTGCAGGACAATGATAAGAAAGAGATGGTAGATATTATCTGCGGCAAGTTCTTTATCTGTTATGCACCGCCTGAGAGTGAGAGTTTTCAGAGCTTGCCGGACGATATGATGAAGAAGTATAAGGAACAGTTCAAGTATCCTGAACGCTTTTCTAAGGATGTGGGCGGCAATATCGTGGCTGAACCTTTTAAGCCGAAATCAAAGGATTATGAGAGATAGTAGACTGAGAACGGGGCAACCCGGAGGAGATGTTTATTCTTAGCGAGCAGACCATTTGGATAAACACAGTTTCCCAAACGGTAAAAGGCTCGTTAGGGTTGCCCCTAATACCCCGTGAGAAAGGAGAACTTGATTTGAGAGAGTTATTACTTATCGCCGCCGGAACACTGTTCGGCAGTTGTCTTGGCGTTACGATGATGTGCTTATTCCAGATTAACAAAGATTGCAGAATAAAGAGAAAGGAAGATACCGATTATGAGAAAGAGAAACATTCAGAAGATTGTACGCTTTAACCGCAAGGAAGCACAGGACTTGGCAGCAAAGGCAAAGAAGGCTTGTCTTTCCGAAGCCGGACTTATCCGTTTACTTATCAGAGGTTACGAGCCGAAAGAGAAACCCGATGACCGCTTCTATGATGTGATGAGGGAACTTTCCTCTATCGGTAATAACATCAATCAGCTTGCGGCTAAAGCAAATACGCTTGGTTTCATTGACGCACCTATGCTGAAGAATGAAGCTGCGAAGTGGAATAAGTTCCAGTCAGAGATTGAGAGGACATATCTTCGTCCAAATCAGAGCGAAATGAAATGGCAGTAACAAAGTTGTGGTCGGTAACAGAAAGGCTCGGTCAGGTCATTGACTATGCGACCAATCCGGAAAAGACTTCTGCAAAAATCAAAAGGGAGTTTTCGCCGGAACAGTATCAGGCTCTTGCAGATGTTATTGCTTATGCAAAGGACGAGGAAAAAACAGAGCGTGAGTTCTAATGTTGAGGGTATCAACTGTAATGTAGCGATTGCCCGTGAACCAATTACATAACGGTTAAGGAGCAGGACCAAA
>ENA-OQIY01000003-OQIY01000003.1-human-gut-metagenome-genome-assembly--contig:-NODE-3-length-24788-cov-0.878796_pt1 | contig 24788 bp, 37 predicted proteins | sample MGYA00242592_ERZ504757 | MGnify/ENA primary metagenome ERZ504757 (study PRJEB26092, sample SAMD00036366) | human gut metagenome | host: Homo sapiens | study: EMG produced TPA metagenomics assembly of the... | reverse complement strand
GTGGCGGTCGCGTGGAAGTGCCTCGGCCGTATCGTCCGGCGCGCTTCGCCTTGTCCGTTTCAACTTGGTGGGCTTGGTCGGCTGTCCGGCGGCTTCTCTGGCGGCGTTCTCTTTATCAAGGGCAAGCTGCCCTTTCTTTGCCGCCCAGTATTCCCGTTCGGTTATCCGTTCCTTGCTGCCGTTCAAGAGGTCGATTTGGTAAAGCCCCTCCCGGTGGCACATTTCCATGACTTCGCTCTTGAAATATTCCATAGCGGCGTTGGTGCAGCGGTGCTTGCAGCCCTCCAGCGTGTCGGCTGGTCTGTCCATGTAGGGCAGAAGCGGGACTTCGTAAATCCGCAGGGAGTTGATGACGATATGCACATGGATATTGCCGCTGTGGTTGTGTCCGTCCGGGTGGGTGCAGACAATGGCTTGGTGTCCGGGAAACTGCTTCCGGCAAAATTCCTCGCCCAACGCCTGCGCCCGGTCTACGGTCAAACCGTTGTCCACCGCGTCCCGTGGGTCAAAGCTGATAATGTAGTGGTGGCTTTTTACATCTTCCCGCTTCTGGTTCTTCCCATAGCGGAGATTGGAGCGCATACAGGCAACGGCAAAATCCTCGTCGCCGCAGTTCAGCGTGGCTATTCGATAGTCCTCCCTGAGCATGAGCCGCCCGTTTTCATCAAGGGTGGGCTTCATGGTAAACTCGTCATGTTCAAAGGTGAGGTACTGCTCGGCTGCGCCATAATCCGCATTTTTAGAGCTGATATGTTTGAATGTTGCCAACAGCGTCACCTACCTTTCGCAGGACTTCAAACTTCAAGGCAGCAAGGTCAGAAATGGCGGCGCGGACTTCAACGGACAGGGCGTTGTATGGTGTGCCGTACTCGTTGAGGGCGCGGGCAATCTGATTGAGGTTGCCACCGATTTTTCCGTATTCGGCGGTCAGCTGCCAACGGCGGACAACAGTTCATCATTGACCGGGGAAACGGTAACGATGGGGCGAATGGTCGCCCGTGTAATGGCTTGCCGGATAAATTCGGATTGGCTCATGTCATAGTGTTTCAGCCGCTCGGTAAAGTCGGCGTATTCTTCCTCGGTCATGCGGGTTTTGACCACATGGCAGCGGTGGGGTGTGTTATATTTTTTCTTCAAGCGTTGACCTCCTTTCTCGCCCGACAGGGCGCATGAGCAGGGTTTGGGGAAGGCACTCCCCAACAAGATTTACCAAAGGGGGCAAAACCGCAGATATGCGGATTTTGGCACCGTGGTAGAATCTTGCTCTAAAAAACTACCGCTTTCCTCGGCGGCTCTGGTTTGCGGATATACTGGCTTGCTCCACCAATATAGCGATTGCGGCGGCGTGTTCTGCCCGCTGTTCACCACTACAACGGTGAAGAGGGTGCGTTTTGGCAAATGCAGCGGAAATTTTTTGATTTCCCCGTCCTGCTCCCTACAACAATCCGGCGGTGTGGTTTGCCAAAGATTTTTGAAAATGGGCGCAAAAAAAGTCAGTAAACCTTTTCAAGATTTACTGCTTATCTGCCGCTGTGATGGGCGGCGGTATTAAATTGTCAGCCGTTTTTCAAATGGAACTTATCTGCAATCGCTTTCTTTCTGCTTTCCAATTCCTTTTCTGTAATCTTCCATAATCCTAATGCAATGATCTGCTATCTTTTGCATTCCGAGTTCTTCAAAAAAGGCAATTTGTATTTTCATCAGTTCTTCACAAACAGTCAACTTCTGCTCATCCATATTGCTAATAGCAAGCCATGGGAACGCTTTATATTTCTTAGTGTCCCCAATGAGAAAATTGTACCCTATCAACTCATTTTCACGGAAAACGAAATAGAATTGTGGGCCTGAACCTGGAACTGACTTTTCCATAATTTGCTGCATTGTTTTCACGCCGCCGTATGCCGGAAAAAAACCTATTCGCTCAAGAGCATTTAATATGTCAATCCTTTTATCTGTGGGTATGTCTCTATAATTGATAATCTGTTCCATTTGCTCTACTCTCATTGAAGTTTAATTTGTCAGGCTCTAATTATACAACTTTTCTGTTTAGCGGTCAAAGCGGAACTTCAACAGGCTTTCTATCAGTTGCCTGACGATATGCTCCTGCATATCCGTGTTAATCTGTCCGTCCATTTTCGCACAAGAGCGGATATATCCTGCATAATGGGATAGGACGGCGGCAACAGCTTCCGGGTCGCCCTCGCTTGCCTTAACGATTGTCTCATAGGGAAGTAGCTGGTTCATAGGACAAGCCCTCCAACTCTGCCCGTAGCCGCCGTAAAATCATCTGAATACGCCGCCCGGTTGTGTTGCCAGCCCGTCCATATCTCCGTCCAATCTCCCTATGCGTCAATCGTTGGAAGTAGTACAAGAAAATGATTTCCTGTTCCATCTGTGATAGTGCGGACAGGGCTGCGGCAAGCTCTGGACTTTCCAAAAGCACCATCTGACCACAGACGAAAAGCGGATAGCTGGTCATGCCGGATGCTCCGCAAAGTATTTATCTGTGGTACTGAATGGATAGTGTTTTTCTTCTATCAGATATTCAAGCGAGATTTCCCGCTTGCGGCGGCTCCGTATGCTCCGGGCTGCGTCTATGGCAGCGTGGCGAATAACAGTCTTGCAAAAGGCATCGTGTGTATGCCGGATATGTTCTTGATACTTTTCGTGTTCGGTCATGGAAAATCCCCCTTTCTGAATAATGGCAGAGGGCGGCAGCATCTTGTGCTGTCGCCCTCTTGATTACCGAACAGCAAAGACGGGCGGGGCTGTCAACGGCGGCGCATTTGCGCCGTTCATCTTGACCGTTGACAGGCTCGGCTGGGTTTGCTATCTGCTCACGGCAATTCACTCTCATTGATAGGAATTGCTTCAAGTTCCGTATTCAAATTGTTCCAATAAGAGCCAATATCCGCACTTGTGAAATACTTAAAACCGCCTGCTTCTGACTTCAATTCGCCGTTTTTAACTCCATAGCAGGCGTAAATCAAATCGTAGCTTGTTCCATCTGAGAGGTTAAATCTAAAGCTGGTCACATCTGCTCCGGCAGTTTCCTCAGTCGTTTTGTCTTTTAGGGATAAGCCCTTGAACTTATCATACAGGGTCTTTATATCATTTTCAGCAACAACTACTTTCTTTTCTGCTGATGCAGGCACTCCGTCATAGTGGTACATTTCAACGCTTTCGACATCTTCAACCTCAAATGGGAAGTCGATTTTGACAGGCTCATAAGCAATGTTTATAGGTAACAGAAAGAGAGCTGCAAAAATTGCAATGATACAAAGAGCGATGGAAACGAGAACAGCAATCGTTATCTTTTTTCTGCCTCTCTGCTTTTCTTTTGCCTCATGGCGCATAATAACGCTTTCGCTTTCTTCGTGAAGAACATCTTCGCTCGTGTGAGAAAGCAATTTCTGATAAATTGCGTTACAGTCAGCACAGGCGTTCAAATGCTCTTTTACCATCTCTGCGCTTGCTTCGCTGCAAGCACCGTCAACATACAGCGGAAGAATATCTCGAACAATATCGCATTGTTTACTCATGCTTTTCATCCATCCTTTCTTGAATTTTTAGCTTTGCACGATGATAAGTAACTCTCGCCCATGATTCTGTTTTTCCAAAAATTGCAGCGATTTGTGAAAAAGATAGTTCCCCGAATACGCGAAGCTGAAAGACTTCTTTGTATGGTTCTTCCAAACGGTGAAGAACGAGGTGTATGCGGAACGCCATGTCAGAATCTGCAACTGAGTTCTCAACATTTTCATTTGATGGCAAGTCATTGATTTCACTCACATCAGCTACTCGCTGACGGCTTCGCATTTCATCATGGTAAAGGTTTTTTGCTATGGAGCAGAGCCATGTCAATTCATCTGACTTACCTTTGAATTGTGATGTTGTAGAAACAGCCTTATAGAATGTGTTCTGCGTGATTTCCTCTGCTATCTCACGATTTTTGGCAAGAGAAATAGTATACGAGTATACCTGTAAATAGTAGGCTTTATAGAGCTTTTCATAGTCCATACTTGTCATCACCTCCTTCAGCTTCATAGGTTAGACGGAGAAATCGGAATTTCGTTACAAAGAAGTTTGAAATTTTTATACCTTTACGCTACTCTTGCTTTCTGCGGACTATTGGTAGACGCGCATTAACGGCAAGTAAAGAGATTGCTGTGTCAGCTTGATATGTTCAAATGCTAATTAAGTATAGCATACAGCTATGAATTTTTCTATTGCGTTCCCCTGACTTCGGAATAGTGGCAGGGCTGGCTATCCTTGTTTTGCTTTGTGCTTCTCTACCGTACATGAGCATTTGCTCCGGGAATGTCTTAGTTAAACTTGAAAGAATTAGATTTTCATTCTCATTACACAAATATTATTAGATAACCAATTCAGAAATATCAATGCTCGTTTTATAGTTTTGTTTTACTCCGCCAGGAGAAGTAATAAAAATCGTAGCATATTCCCCATTTTCATAAAGGGTAATTTCTTTTATATCTTTTTCTTCATCTTGGTTCGTAGTATCGCAATAAAATTTTATGGTATATTTAGGGTTCATACCTATGCTTTTTTCTGTCTCTTTCCATGATTTTATATTTAAAGCAGAAATAACCTTGTCTATATTATGCTTATCATCATACTTTACCAGCAATTCCTTATTTGCGGCATCATATATCTCTATAACTTTACACCTTTTACATAATTGTCCATTCTCTCGCCTTTTTCCGCCCCGCCAGATACCTGTGCCGGTATTTCTAGCTCTGCATACTCTGTGATCCGTTTCATGTAGACTGCATCATAAGCTCCGCCTACAGCACCAACCACCGGAATTCCCTGTAAGAACTTCATATACAGAAGCTCTTTTGACAAAGCTCCCGCCGTTTGTTCGATCTGCTCCTTATCCTGATACTCTTCCGGCAGTATTCCGTTTCTGATAAATTCATTTACTTTCCCGTCAATCTCACAAAGTGTATCCCCATAGGATACTGCTCCCCGGATCAATAATAAGATAAAATATTTTTCTTCCCTGCTTTCATAGCTGTATCCATACTGCAGAGCAGTCTCATAAATATTCTTTAAAATCATCCTGATAAATACCGGAATATCCGACAGACCGATTCCCAATACGCCCATCCCGATTCCAGACACACCGGATAGCAGTAAATTCTTTGTTCCCGTATCTCTTGCCTTTTTAGAAAAAGAGCGGAGGGATTTGGAATTCTGCTTTACATCCGCCATATACTGCCGCACCTGATAATCCTGCTCCAGTTTTGTCCGCTGATACGTCTTTTCAATAACCCCGGTTCCTTTCTCGAAAATCAGAGCAAATGCCTTCGCAAAAGCGGTATCCAATGTTTTCTGAAGTTTCGGCGGTATCTTTTCCTCCAGTTTCTGATTCAGAATGCTCTCCCTTTTCTCTGAACGCTTCTGAAGGAATCTCTGCTCCTGTACTTCCAGCTTTTCCCACTCCTTCTGAAGCGGTGTCCTTTTATCAAATAATCGCATCTTAATACACCTCCGCACCAAACGGCATCAATGCCAGTTTCGCCAGTTTAAACTGCTGTAAACCAAACGGGATTCCGATAATCGTCACACATAAAGCTGTACCCAACGCCAGATGCTCCAGTGCAAGAGGCAGACCGGATACAATCAGCCAGATGATATTCAAAAGGAACGAACCAGCTCCGCCACCATACTGCACCTCTTTTCCAAAGGGGAAAAACTAAGCGCCGCAAATTTAAAACACTGCATCCCCACCGGAATCCCCACAACGGTAATACACCAGAGACAACCTGCCAGACACCAGCTCAGCCCACTGACTGCGCCGCCAAACACAAACCACAACACATTTCCCAGGCATCCCATATGCTACACCTCCCCATTCATCCGATTTTTCACATCAGCAAGTATCTTTTCTATCCGGTTGATGGCATCATCACCTGTTCTCTTGCATCTGCAATCTTGCTCTGCACCATATAATCTGCCACCAGCCCGTCCAGAAAGAAAATCCGCAAAGGAAAGGAAGCTGCCGATTTCCATGCGCAGATCCAAGGAAACCTGCACATCTCTTAATTCTCTCTGAAAACGCTGAATATCGCTTTTCGCCTGTTCCATCAACGCAGCTGCGTCATTCATTTTAGAATGCTTCACAAAGTCACTGATAAAGCCTCCTCCAAGCATATCAAAAATGCCCCAGTTTCTCGCACTTCCCAACTTACTCCCTGCTGCTCGTCAAAGGAGTCCTGAAGCCGCCCGCCTCCCCTGCCTGTACTGCTTCCTGCATTTCCCGTTTCATCATTTCGTTACTCATCGTTTATCCTCTCTTTCTTTTTAGCAGACTATTGCGGCAGATTTTCTATATTTCATAATAAAAAAAGACTCCTATCATGACCTCTGCCACAATAAAAAGTCTTGCTATCTCATTTGCTACGGGTATCTCTCGATACCGGTTGTCGGTTACAAAACCACCTCTTTCAAGCGTTCAGCTACTCCCTTTTTTGCTTGAGATGAATATAACATATTGGAAATAATTTGTCAAATCATGCATTTTTCTTTTCCAACCGTTCCGCTTCTCTGGCAAATACATGCGAGATATCAAACAGTTCCGGTACATCTGATATGGTACACACATTCACACAATAATTGAGCCATGGAAATTCTTTTGTCATCTGATAAATAACTGCCATGGCTTTTGCTTCTGACATTGCTTCCACCGAATGATATCCCGATCCCTGAATATGCTCAAATCCGTTTGCTTCAAAAAAGTCCCTTACATCCGCATATGCATTATGCCAGTCACCTTTCGGATAATATTCCTTTAGTGCTTGTGTATTCAGGTCAAAAATTGATGCCTTTCCTCTGTAAGCTGTCCATCTGTTAGTTCCTTATAAAGTCTGTAATCAGGTTCTCCTTTTCTGTTCCGTTATACCAGAAACACTCTAACAAATTCTCTGCAATTCCTACGGAGTTTTTCAACTGAAAGATTGCTGCCCAGAATCTTCCATAGTCCTGCTTGCGTCCCCGGTCAAGATAAATCCTGCTTCCAAGGGCTTTGACTGCACAGCTTAAATCCTCCTGCTCAAAAATCTGATCTGCCTGTTCACACATCTGATTTACCGTTTCCGGAGCGAGCTTGCTTGTATTCAAATTTAAGTTCTACTTTATACATTATACTCATCCTTCATACAACAAATGACTGAGTGACTCTTCTCTTTCTACTGTAATTCTACCATGAAACCTATATAAAGTCATTCCCCATTTTCACTTGCTTTAATATAAATTTTTCCTTTTATTTTGGAAACACAATCTCCACACAGAACTCATTCCCTTCTATCCGGGCGCTGATTTTCCCATCCATACGAAGTACCAGCTCTTTCGCAATTGATAAGCCGAGACCGCTGGAAGTCTTACTGCGTGCTTCATCCGCTTTATAAAACCGTTCAAACACCTGATCTACATTTATTTTTTCCACATGACATACTTGATTTTTTATCTGTATCCGGATGTTGTTTTCAACTTCTTCCAGTGAAATACTGATTTTCTTCTCCCCGTGATCCAGTCCGTTTTTTATGATATTCTGAAAAATTCTCTGGATTCCCTGTTCATTTCCGTTCATAAACAGCAGTTTATCTGTAATCTGTATCTCCGGTTCAATTCCTCTGCCCGTCCATTCATCGTAGTAGGAAAATATGGTATCTTTCAAAATCTTGTTGATACAGCAGGATGACATTTCCAGATGAAAAGAATCGTTTTTAAGTTTTGTAAAAGTTAAATTAATTCTTCCAGCATTTCTTTCAGGCTGCCGATTCTCTCCTGTATGATCTTCATATACCGTCTCTGCTCTTCCTGGTCTTCACAGGTTTCCATTAACTGAAAATATCCGTCAAGGGATGTCAAAGGAGTACGGATATCATGTGAGAGATTTGTATATGTATCCGAAATCATCTCCTCTTTCTTCAAGTATTCCTTCTTTTCCCTTCGCTTCAGTTCCAGCCATTCGTTTAAAACATCTGCCAACTCACCAATGCCTCCAAAATCCATTTCTCTGGTAATCAGCATGTTGCTGTCGTGCTTCATCAGAAACGACAACTGGCGGCAGATGTCTTTCACCTGCCGCTGGTATTTCCAAAATAACATTCCTTGTACCAGTATCACTGCTATCAATAGCACGAACCCTAGTTTTATCATTTAGATATCTCTCTTTCTGAATACCCATGCTGTCAGTAATGTAACCACGATTCCGAACGCCGCCGCAATCACAACTGCCGTCAGGCATTCCTTATTGGTCGGTGGATAAAAAGTGCAATCTTTCCTGTCACTGTATATTTCAAAATCTGGAAATTCTCCACACCTGCCTTCTGGATCAAATGATTGATCACTCCGTATAAGACAATCATGGTATTCATGCACAGGCAGATAACAATCGTCATGCTGAACACGTTGCTGTTCAAAACCACCGCAATCGCCATACTGATTAGTACCAGTGCATAATGAAGCAAAATCTGAATACCAAAGTATCTCAGCAACTCGCTTCCATTCCCCCACTCCCAGATATCCGAAGTACATCTGCATGTGCAATATCATGAATGATGAAATAAAGACAGCATGGTAACAGTCGTACTACACAAACAACAACGGAAGCTTTGGAAAAGAATCAGGTTTCTCCGGCTCCTTACCTGCCCGCCGATATTTTTAATATAACCGCTTCCTATATCTGCACTGGAAAACAGCACTGTAAAAATCACCAGAAACAACGCCACAAACTTCGCCTGCAGGTTTGCATATACCTGATCAAAGACCGTTACTTTTTCTCCCGGCTGTGTCGGCAGGAATACGGACATTCCCATATTGATGGTTTCTGGTTTCACTGTTTCTGCAATGCTTTCTGTCTGCTGTTGTTCCGCTTCCTTGTTCATCGTATCAATATCCAGTTTCGACATGGATGTGGAGAAGAATATAGCTGCCGCCATCACAATCCATACCACATACATACTTTTTGTCCGGACCATCCGGTACAGATCCATTTTTATCATATTAAGCATTTTGATTCCCTCCTGTCAGATTCAAGAAATAGGTTTCCAGTTCTTCACTGGTAATGGAAATTCCATTGACCAAAATTCCTGCTTTTGCCAGTTCCATATTGACATTGGCGCTTTCATTCAATCGTTCAAATATATGGATATGGCTCTTATCTGTAACCTGATAGTTGGTAAATCCCATTCTGTCCAGAATCGGGACTGCCTGCTCCGGATGGATTAACTCTATTTCAATCCGTTCACTGCAGCGTTTCATCAGTTCTTCGCTTGTCAGCTCCTGCAGAAGACTTCCATTATGGATAATTCCATAATCCGTTGCAATCTTAGATAATTCCTCTAAAATATGACTGGATATCAAAATCGTCATATTCCGTTCATCTCGCAGTCTCTGTATGGTATCACGCACCTCTGCAATTCCCTGGGGATCAAGCCCATTGATCGGTTCATCAAGGACCAGGAGATCCGGCTCCCCGACCAGTGCCAGCCCGATTCCGAGACGCTGCTTCATTCCAAGGGAAAAATGTTTCGTTTTTTTCTTTCCGACACCTTCCAGTCCGACCGTCTCTAAGATATCTTCGATGTATCCCTTTTTCCGAATACCAAACAATTCACATTTTATTTTCAGGTTTGTATATGCATTCATGTTGCCATACAGCCCCGGTGCTTCAATCAGACACCCCACACGAGAACGAATCCTCTCCAGTTCTTTTCCTTTACACCCGAACATCTCAATCTCTCCGGCTGTCGGTCTTGCAAGTCCACTGATCATCTTCAGGCAAGTCGTCTTTCCCGCACCGTTCCGTCCGATAAATCCATAGATAGCACCCTTTTTTATGTGAAGGTTTACTTTATCCACTGCCTTATGATGACCATACTGCTTCGTCAATCCATTTGTACTTAATAACAATTCACTCAATGCTTTCATCTCCTTTTCTTATCTGCTGTTATCATATCGGATAATCCTAATCAAACGCAAATAAATAGTAAAAAAAGAGTAAAGATTAAGAATGCAGTCGGTAGCCGATTCCCCATACGGTATCAATATATTCCTCCTGCGTTACTGCTTTTATCTTTTTCCGGATTATTGCTGATATGTACATCCAGTGTCTTTGTCTCTCCCATATAGTGTTCATCCCACGCATATTCAAAAATCTCTTCTTTGCTGAAGACCTGTTTCGGATGCTCCAGTAAAAGCTCCAGAATTGCAAATTCCTGCTTTGTAATTTTGGGAAGCAGCACTCCGGCAATCCGGACTTCAAAGCGCTCACGGTCCAGTTCCAGGTTTTTATATGACACGCTTTTATGTTCCGGCTCCTGCTGCATATGGCGGAGCTGAACCTGAATCCGGGCAAGCACCTCCTGTATCTCAAACGGTTTTGTAATGTAATCATCTGCCCCACTGGTAAGAAGCCCGATTTTTTCATCCAATCCGTCTTTGGCTGTCAGGACAATAACCGGCGTATTGCCCTGTTTCCGAATCTGGGCAAGCACCTCTTCTCCTGAAATTCCCGGAAGCATCAGATCCAATAGAATCAAAGAAAAGCCCGCCTTATCCATCTGGAACAGCATCCTCGCTTCCGTCCCGGAAAAAGCCTGTACCGTCTCATACCCTGCTTTCTGTAATGCCGTATATAAAAGATTATTGATATCCGTATCGTCTTCTACAATCAGAATTCTGTTTTTCTGCTCCATTTTTCTCATCCTTCCATTTTCCGATTTAAACAATATTATATTGCACTTTTATAACTATGTCCAAAATTCTTTTGATATTATCCTTCCACCTCGTCTACATATGCTATATATAGTTCTAATTCTTTTGACATATGCTATATCTTGTGTTAATATAATCTTGTATTTAAGTTTTTGTGCTGTCCCGTCATGGGAGTCTGGACCATTCATCCAGAAGCATATGCAGTTTAAGTTTGGAAAATCGTGTCATTATACTGCCGTTTTATACGGTGCTATAATGGCACTTTTTTTATTTTAATCTATTTTAACGCCCAAAGAGGCAGAAAGGAGAATTTTTATGTCAGCAATTTTAACAATTTTAGGGAGGGCCACAAGAGATCCTGAGATGCAGCAAGGAAAAAATTCCGGTACGGAATATGTTTCTCTGGACATTGCAGTTTCACAGCGAGGCCAGGATGGAAAGGAAGAAACCATTTACTATCAGTGCTATTTTAACAAGTTCCTTGCAGAACGCTTAGCAAAAGCAGGCGTAAAGAAAGGAACCGGGCTGATGATCTATGGTGATCTGGAGCTTCATCCGTTCATTTATCAGAAAGGAAAGAATGCGGGGCAGGGCAAATGCCGGTCCGAGGATCAATGTCAAGGACTGGCACTTTGTACCATCCAACCGTTCTGACAGCAATACCGGACATCCGGGTGCAAACCAGAACAGCCAGCCGAATGGTGGTGCGGCAACGCCCGGTGCAGCCGGCAATGGCAGCTACCCAATGCAGGGAAATCCCAATGGCAGCTACCAGAATCAGGCAATGCCTGGCGGCTATCCACAGCAGGGAATGGCTCCTGCTAACGGTGCCTACACGCCTCCTGCAAATGGCGGACAGTATCAGCTCCGCCAAACGGAACCGGGCAGCCACAGAGCAGCTACCCGCCGCAGGGCAGTTATACCGGAATGCCAAATTACGGAGGTATGCCGGGCAGTCAGCCAACTGACGGCTTTCAAAATGTGCCGGAACAGATGGCATCCCAGTTGCCCTATTAACTCTCAAGGAACCCTATGTTGAGGAATTGCATTTATCATCTTTGTGATGATGCAGTTCCTCTTTTTCATGTCCGGAAGCGGCGATTTCCCATCCAGCTTCCGGGCTTGTCTAAGAATCATGAATCAGAAAGGAATCAGCTCATGAAAAAATCAAATCGAAAAAAATTCTTACAGTTTGTCGTGCTTGTACTGTTTCTTGCAGCACTTTTCGTACCACAGGATGCCAACCGGCTTCTGATTGCAGGCATTGCCCTGATCGGTATCGGAGTCACGCTGTTCAGTTATCTTCTCCCGCTTTTCACGGAACGCCTGAAAAACAGGGAGCATAAGCTACGAAAACGCCCAGAAAGAACTCGTCATCTGGAAGGAACACCTGATCTGGAAACCATTCTCTGGAGACAGATCAAATTCCAGATTACCGGAAAGCTCAAGGAAGCCTTCCCGGATGCCACATGGGATTTTGTGAAAGAACCACCGCTCTCCCAGATACTGGATGGGGAACCATTACGGATTCGCACACGGAATACCGGAAGTTATAATTTTGCGGAAATTCTCATGGATGCCCGTGGCAGTCTGACGCTTCAGATGATGACCATTGAATCCTTACATAAAAAGGAACCGTCAGAAGGAAATCCGGATTCCAGACCAGCCGTTAATCCCAAATCATGGTATTCCCTGATTGGGAAACCGCTACTGATGGAATTGGTCGGTGACTTACAGGCAAGGGGCTATGAAAAGCTGTTTATCAACGAGCAGGGAGATGTCTATATTCTGAACGGCACTGAACCGGAAGTCCGGGGAAAGCTGGAACATTTCCCGCCCAAAGATTACTGGGGCGAATTGACGGAGATTTTTACTGAAGATGAATTGACCACAGAAGAGACCGAGCAGGCACTGGAACTGTCCTGGATCTCATAAGAAGGAGGAACGAATCATGGCAAATAACATCGTAGCAACCTGGGGGTTCAAACGCAAACTCCCGGAACCATTTGAGGATTATACGGACCATGCAATCTTTGATGACATTGCATCCAAATACTGTACTCAGCCACGGAAAAAATCCACGCTTCATGCAGCTACCCTGCGGGCAGTCCTTGCTTATCTGGAGCTGGAAAACCCGGTTGGCAGTACCCCGCCGGAAAAGCTTGGGGCGGTCGGTACCCAATCCAACAATTTTGTTGTGGCGGAATATCCGAGCAAAACCGGTGATCTTCAGGTGGTTGTCTACAACCAGCTAAACGGAAAGTTTTACGGAGGCTGCTATACTCCTCCGCCGGATGTGGAAAGCACACCGGAAAAATACGAATTTAAAGACTCCAAACAGTCCGGTGCGGCTCTGCTGTTCGCACTGATGCCGGTTTTTCTGGCAGATGAAGAGTGTAATGAAAAGTATCAGGAATTAAAAGCGCACCGGGACAACGGTTATCCCGATCTGGACGCCGCTGCGGAAACAGCAGCCGTTCTCTGCGACAACATTTACCGGAGAACCCGCTATGCATCAGGTCTCCCGACCGGTGGTGTTAAGATTGACCTTCCGGCAAACGGCGTATTGTCGCTGATCAAACCGTTAAATATCCAGAAGGGGGTCTATGCACCAACCGAAGTGCTCCATGGAGACTTTCAGGTGTTACGTCCAGGAAGTGGATTTAAGAAAGCACAGGCAGCCATTTCCAGAGATGATTTTGTTGGGAAATTTATCCTGACCGCATCCCGAAGGCTGTCTCCGGAAGAGGAGGTATCTGTTCCGACATTGGCAGAGTGTACATCATCCCTCCGGAAATCAAACGGATCTGCGAACACGCAAAACTGACAACTGATACCACACAGCCGATGCGGAATTTTCTTTTACGGGGACCGGCAGGTACCGGAAAGACCGAAGGAGCCAAAGCCATTGCTTCCGCACTTTACCTTCCTTACCGCTGCATTACCTGTTCCGCAAATACAGAGGTATTCGACCTTTTAGGTCAGATTCTTCCGGATGTGGACGGAAAACGCACCCGGCTTCAGCGGCAGTACCCGTCTTTTCAGGAAATCCAGTTAGATCCCTCCGGTGCCTATCAGAAGCTGACCGGAAACTATGATGAAGAAATTTCTGCCGAGGACACCTACCAGAAGCTGATCGATACGATTTTTGATGAAATGCACAGCTATTATAAGGAACACACCTCCGGACAGAACTTCCAGTATGTGGATACGCCTCTAGTCGAAGCCATCCGCTATGGGTATATTCTTGAGATACAGGAGCCTACGGTCATTGCTAATCCCGGTGTACTGGTTGGACTTAACTCCCTTTTAGACCGCTGTAACAGCGTATATCTTCCAAACGGAGAAACCATCCACCGTCATCCGGATACGACCATCGTAATCACCACAAACAATGACTATGCAGGCTGTAAACAGATGAACCAGTCTGTCATTTCCCGAATGAACCTTGTGATTGATCTGGATGAACCGGATGAGGATACACAGGTAGAACGTGCCATGGCTGTTACCGGATGCAAGGATGCAAAAACGGTACGCTGATGACACGCATTGTCAAATCCATGGCTGTCTACTGCCGGGAAAATCTCATTACAGATGGCTGCTGTGGCATGAGGGAGCTGATTTCCTGGGTGCAGTCCTACATGGTCTGCGGGGATATCCGGGAAGCGGCCCGTTACACGGTGCTTGCCTCTGCCTCTGCCGATGCTGAGAACCGTACGGAAGTGGAAGAAAGCTGTCTGGATGCTGTGCTTGCTGCGTAGACACGCCTATGAGAAAAGCAGCACTCACAGAAGCCCAGATCCGAAAGCATCTGGCAGATAATCTGTCTTATCTCCGGCAAGCCAAAACACCGAAGTTATCACAAAAGGCAGTTGCCAGAATCTTAAATCTTCCCCCGAAAACCATTATGAATTATGAAAATGCAAACTCCTCCCCGATGGCTTATGCCGTCCTTCGCCTTGCTGTGTATTACGGCTGCACGATGGAGGAACTGCTGACAAAAAATCTAAGAAAAGAAAGGAAGAATATCACGTGAATCACAGCCAAAGAAATTTAAAGAAACTAATCCGGGCAAAAGAGGATTCCATTGCGGATGAGGAGTTATTCCTCTCCGCTGCCTATCAGAAGTACCAGACCTCCCTTGCCAGAGCCGTTACCGGACGTTACCGGTATGGACTGCAGGTACTGCTGGACTGGGACATTTCCGAACAGGCAGGCGTTGCATATACCGACAATTATAAGGTACATCTCAACGCAGCGAACCCGATCACCCAGTCTTTCCCCACCCGTTTCTTACGTTCCCAGAGCCTGACAGGGCTCACCGGGCATGAAGTGGGGCACTTACTCTATTCTGATTTCACAGCCCACGCTGTTCATCTGAGGAGTCTGGAAAACGGTTCCTTCTATCCGAAGGAGCCGGAGCTATCCCTTCCAGCTTATCAGACAGCACTGGAGGAGATCAAAGAAGTGTTAGAAGAAAAGGACAAAGCCGGATGCCTGACACTGGCACGATGCGCCGCAACTTTTCAAAACATTCTGGAAGACATCCATATTGAAGACCGTATGTGTGAGGAATTCCACGGCACCTTCCGACGAGGGGATTGAACTCAATAACCTGCGTATGTCCGAACAGATTCCTTCCATACAGGAACAAATTGACAAAGAATACCAGCCATTTTCCATCATTGCCAACCTGATCCTTTCCTATTGCCGGACCGGAAACATCAACAATCCCACCGGCTATCAGGGGGATTATCTGGATACCATTTCCGATTGTACCGATCTTCTGGATACGGCAATGGAATCGGAAAAAGGCACTGACCGGATGCTGGTTTCCAATGCGCTCTTAGCCCTGACCTGGAACTATATCCAGCCGCTCATCGAAAAAACACGGGAGGAATTGGAAATGCATGGCGAGGATTCCGCTGCCGATGCTCTGGAAGATCTTCTAGGGGATGAAGTCAGCAGCGGCGCTCCTCTTCCGACCGGAAAAAGCGGTGCCATTCCAAAGAATATCAAACCAGCTTCCCCAAAAGGAAGCGGGAATGATGAGGGCAATGCTCCTTCCGGTCCACGTACCAAAGAGGATGCTATAGAGGAAGCCAAACAGGTGCTTTCGGAAGAAGGCGGGCGCATCGCTCTTACAAAGACCAATACCATTCTGGATGAAAACAACCCCGGCGTCACTTATGTCAGTCAGTATCAGGGCAGCGGCTATGAGCATGCTGCAGAGGATCTGTTCCGGATCTTGAACGATGTGGCTGCAGAAAAGGTGCAGGAAGACTGTCAGACGGAACTGACCGAGGAACTGCAGAAAACAGCCAATGATATTCATTACGGCAATGCCCATGCAGGCATCCATGTTACCATCCATCGCCTGACCAGTGTTTCCGATTACCTGAAGAATGAATACCAGACAGTTGCTCCCCCGCTCCTGCGGGCTTCCAAAAAGCTGCAAAGCACCATCCTGCCGCTTTTGAAAGAAGAACAGCAAGGCGGAAAGCAGAAGAATCTCCTGTTTGGAAAACGTCTGGACTCCCATGCTCTCTATAAGACAGACGGAACCATCTTTACCAGAACCAGACTTCCAGGAGAGGAAAAACGTCTGGCTGTTGCCCTCCTGATTGACGAGAGTGGTTCGATGGGTTGGGGTGACCGGATGACACATGCAAGAAAGACTGCCATTGTCCTTTATGATTTCTGTAAAAGCCTCGGTATCCCTATCACCATTTACGGGCATTCCACGGATGCAGGCGGCGTTGCTCTTTACTCCTATGCAGAATTTGATTCTGTGGACAATGAGGACTGTTACCGGCTGATGGATATGTGCGACCGCAACGGGAACCGGGACGGCGCAGCTCTCCGCTTCGTAGCAGAGCATTTGTGCACACGCCCGGAGCTTCAGAAGCTGCTGATCCTGATTTCTGACGGTCAGCCAGCCGATTACGGCTACAGCGGAACGGAAGCAGAGGCAGATCTGGCGGGGCATCAAGAAAGAATACGAAAAACGGGATGTCATCCTGTTTGCGGCTGCCATTGGTGACGATAAGGAAAATATCCGCAGGATTTACAAGGACGGATTCCTGGATATCACGAAACTGGAAGAGCTTCCAAAGAATATGGCACAGCTTGTCAAACAGCATCTCAAATAAAGGAAGGTGAATACTCATGAATGAAACTTATCAAAACCGGATTACCGACCAGATCTGCAAGATCCAGAATGACCGGGCACTCATTGCCTTTTATGACCGGCTCCGCTACGCACACTCGGCAACTATGCACAGCTACATGCCAAAGGGGAATATCAGGAAAACGGGCATAAAGTACATTCTTTAATCTGCATCACCATTCAGGATTATTCCAACGGTACCGGAGACCGGAATATCATCACCCGTTTCAACCTGGCACCGGAACAGATCCAGTTCCTCTTAACCCGGATCACTTCCGGTTTTCAGGAATTTGAATGGACCAGAGCAAGATCTACGGCAATCCCGATCAGAACGGTTATTCCACAGCCCAGATGTTTTATATCTCCAGACATCCCTATGATTCCAAAGGGCAGCCTATGAAAAGCCCATGGAAAATCCAGATTGTAAATGGGAAAGGCATCAAAGCACAGAATAAGAACGGTGGTTCCTACATGCAGCCACGCAGCTTCCAGTCCGAAAAGACGACAGCCATCCAGCTTACCGACATGGATCTGTTCACGCTTCTGAAGCGGACGGATTCCTATATTTCCAACTGGGAAACGGTGATTGCTGCATCACTGATCAATAACGGAAAACGGATGCTGGCAGACCAGCAGAACAGTCAAATGCAACAGACAGCACAGGCTCCGCCTTACGCTGCCTAAATTTTCAGAAGAGAAGCGGTACTTTACTGCTTCTCCTCTTTTTAAGAAAGGAGACTTTAGTTATGAATATTGCACTCATCCGGACCATGGACTCTCAGGGGCGTATCGTCATCCCTGCAGAAATCCGGAAACAAATGAAGCTCTCAGACGGAGATGCACTGGAACTGGAAAATGTGGGAATGGAGCTGCTTTTACGCAAATGCCCTACCCACTTAAACGGAAAAGAGGAAATGGCTTCCTATCTTTCCGTCCTCTACAGTGTCATCCACTGTGGTATCGCAATTTGCAGTGAGGCTCACATACTCGTATCTGCGGGCATCTATCTTCCGGAAGGCACTCCCGTTACAGAAGAACTCGCCGAATTGGTTGCGGACGGCCAGGAACTGATCTCTGCTGAGAACTGCCCTGTCTACCCGGTATCCAACACCCGTCAACCGGTTTGTGCTTTTTTCCCGATTTTAAGGGAAGACAGAGAGCCGCTGGCACTTCTTCTCTGTTCCAGAACCGGACAGCATTTATCCGAGATGGAATTGGGATGCGCTAAACTGGTCGCTGCCGTAATTGCAAACAAAATTAAGTAAGGAAAGGAGCGTGAAATCAATGAAGAATACAAATATAACCTTACACACCACCCAAAAGAAAGAATATGTCCTCACCGGAATCCTGTCCCTGCCCCTCCATCTGGGAGAACGGGCGTGGATCTATAGTTATAACCAGACCTTTGCTACCAGTCCGGTGCAGAGTATTCTGGAAGTATCCGAAAACGGTGTGGTATTTGAGACCTGCAACAGTATTACCGTCTCAGCTACACCCGTGTTCCGATGGAGCTGGAGGCGATGTGTGCTTGACAAGAATGGAAGAACTGGAGAGCTGCCTTTCGGGGCTCCTCTCCACCTTAAAGAAGAACCGGGAACATGTGCCTCTGGAAGTGCTGAAGACACAGTATAAGCAGCCGTATGAAGAACTGGTCAGAAACATCAACCTGACCGCTTCTGCCTATGCAAAATCTGTGCTGCTCCACCGGCTGGTCCTGAATCCGGATGCAGATGTGGAGGAACAATGTACCGTCATCAACCAGATGATACAAACTTCCGGGATGCTGAAGAAAATCAGCTCCTGCATGTCCAAAACCTATGATGTAGGACAGATATATCCTCTGATACTGGAACTACGCCATATGGTCGAACAGGCACTCTGGCCCTATGTGAATCAGGCAACTTGTCTGGTCGCAGATCTGGATGATATAGAAAAAGAACCGACAATTTACAATTTTTTGACACATGAAGTTATGAAAATGATACCTGATTCACCGAGAAATCGACCTGCGCTGGAACTACTGGTACATCTTACTCCCGAACAAAGAGAATCCGTACCACCAGCCAATCATAGTATGAATGGAGGAATTTACCATGAAAGAACAACCATCTATCCTTGCGAGAAAGTCTCATTTATTTTGACCTATGACCAGCTTGAAGCTGCTTATAACATCTACCGGGAACAATTTATTTCCTGCGACTTCATCCGCCGCTCCATGGAACGTCTGGAGGAAAGAATCGGACTCTGCAACCTTCCATATAGAACGCTGCGTGATGATCCAAGCCTTCTTCATGAAGCATACCTGCAGTTTCTCCGACTGGAAGACTGCAATGTGGCTTATAACGACACGCTGGAGCAGGTAATTGATGCAATCGAACAATGGCTTGCCTCTGGCACCTTATCCCCTGTAAACCTTACGGTTTCCAACCAGAATATGGGTGAAACTTTTGGAACGGAGGTGGATGTGTAATGGCAAATATCTGCTGTGATGATGTGATCTTTTATACAGAAGGAAATCCGGAAGGACTATATGACTTGTGGGAGGACCTGGAAACCTACATCATTCTGAACCAGAATCCTGATTTATGCTGGATTGGCAATTTTATTTTCCCACAAGAAAATAGATTCCACCGGAATATCTCTTCGTGGAAATGTCAGCTACATGGAATGGAATGATACGTATATTCTACTTTCTTTAGAGACAGCATGGACTCCACTTTATGAAGCATATCAGGCGATAGCCGCTGCATATCATGTTCCCTTTGTGATGCAAAGCATAGAACCTGGAGAACGAATTTATTATAACACGGATGAAGCACACCTATTTTTCCCTGACCGATATTGTGTCCGCTTATATGAAGAAAGCCTATTGACTCCATGTGGCTTAATAATCGGAGAAAAGCTGGAAGACGGTGAACCATTTGAAACGGAAACAGACGTATTAGAACGATTCAGAGATTGCGGATATCCAGCAGCTACACTAAAAGAGTTGGAGCTCATGTTCGATGCGGATGAACTTATTATTTTTGAATTTACAAATCCATATTTGGATCTGGAGCAGAAAAAATGCTTGTGCATGAAACTTCTCCCCTCCACACCAAAGACGATTATCATCAGATTTAAAGGAGGAACACCATGACTGATTTGGAACTGGATGTCTGGGATGCATGGCTCAGGGAACGTCAGGAACATCTGGAAGAAACCCTGTCCAATATCTCACCATCGGAAGAACCCTGCAGATATTACCTGCTAACCGGATATATTCAGGGAATGCTAGAAGCTCTTACCATGCTTACGACTGTTGAGGATGGGAAACGCTTCAAGATCAAACTGGAGCAATTTCGCCAGAATCTGCTCCTCTCTGGAGATTACGATGCTACCGGTAACTATAAACAGGCAGTGAAGAAAACTGCTGTTTAAATACTTCGAGCCGCCCAATCGGACGGCTCTTTTTATGCCCGAAAACGGTAGCCTACACCACGTATCGTTTCTATGTAGTGCGGTTCTTCCGGTATTTTCTTCTATTTTCTTTCTCAGATTCTTGACTAACCCATAGACACGGTTATCCACTTCTGACTCCACATCCTCATAAATATGCTGGTAAATCTGTTCTTTTGTAAATACGATTGGGGGATAAGGCCAGATAAAAAAAGCAGGTCATATTCATGTCTGGTAAGTTCCACAACCTTACCATCTTTGATTACGCTCCGCTGAAGCTGGTCTATTTCCAAACCTTGGAATGTCAACTTTTCAGAATTTGTAATCTCCATAACTTCTAACGTACTTTCGCAGGCTAGAACTGATTTAATTTATTCAGGATTCCCTCTTCTGGAATCAGAAATGGTAAGAATCATCACTTTCCCATAACATCACCTGCTTTTCTTAGCATTTAGCTTTCACTCCTCATTAACAATGTTTATCGATTGGTTACATAGATATATGCATCTTCCAAAGTTACGTCACAAGCTATACATCCACTTTCTGACGGCATATTCTCCCCTAACAGTCTTAATCTAATTCCTTCCTCCGTATACTGCTTTCTGGAAATTATGATATTTTTCTTTTCTAATTCTCTTGCAGGCTTTCGTCCTCTGTACAGCATTCCCATACATGCCCTCTTGCCTTATTCAATAATTCCCTCATTGTTCCTGTATAAAGGAATCTACCTTTTTTCATAACCGCAAGCTGATTACAGGTTGCCATCAGATCCTCCACCACATGCGTTGAAAATAATACGGTGCGTTCTTCTGCAAAATCTACCAGTAAATTACGGATACGGATGCGTTCCTCCGGATCGAGCCCTGTTGTTGGTTCATCCACAATTAAAAAATCCGGCTCATGGAGTAATGCCTGCACTAATCCAACTCTTCGCTTCATTCCACCTGAAAGCTGCCGCATTTTCTTTTTCTGATGGTCTGCAAGACTGGTCTTCTCCAGATAGTAATCAATCCTTTTCTTGCTTTCTCTTTTCTCAATTCCAGCCAGATCTCCCATATACTCCAGACATTCTCGAACAGTCAAAGACGGATACAGATCAATTTCCTGTGGCAGATACCCAATCTTTTTCTGTATCTTTTCGTAATTTGCTTCGCAATATAGCGTACCATCTAACAGAACTTTTCCACTTGTGGGTGCAAGCACCGTTGTAAGCACCCGCATCAACGTTGTTTTTCCTGCACCATTTTCACCTAACAGACCAAATATCCCATGTGGGATTTCCAGATCCACATGATCTACCGCTGTCACTCCATTTTTAAATGTTACTGTTAAATCGTCTATTCTTATACTCATAATCTTACCCTCTCTTCTTTAATATCTTAGGAACAAATGCAAGCATCATCCCGCAAATACCACGCACAGCACCTTCCCGCCAAGCCATCTCCACTCTGTCAGCTTACCGAAATCACAAGTTCCGTAGGAAAATGGTCCCCAGTTTTTCAAAAACTGAGTTGCCTTTCCGGAAATAGAGAAAAACCAGAAAAGCAGCACGACACCCATACCAATCCATCTGTTTCGAACCAGATTGCTGACAGTTACGGAAAGCACACTCCAAAACAAAACAGTTCCGGGAATCGCAATACAATAAATTCCAAACAAGGCACCGCCATCTAATTCTTCTGTCAGATTCACCGGTTTCTGCCAATAAAAGAGTCCATATGCCAACAAACTGATTCCAATCAGATAAGCTACCTGCACAAATAGTCTTTTATAAACTACCCCTGCCTGCTTTTTTAGATTATAAAGGCAGAATACTTCCGAGCGTTTGCTCTGCACTTCCACCAGATAAGTATCTGCACAGAAAACGACTGCCAGAAGCGAAACAGCTCTTTCTACTGCCTGCCCGATTTCATTCGCATATACAACAGGCTGGATTGCACTCAATATCACAACAAAAGCGATTGAATATGCAATTTTATAATATGGCATACATATTTTTACTTCTTTCTTCAATATACTCTCCTCCTTTTCCACATCCACACCGCTATAAACATGAGCAGTATGGATGCTGCCACAAGAAGCAGTTGATTGAGATATACCTGATGTGGCAATTCCGTTTCAAAAAAATTCCCCGGAAATCGAACCATAATAGAGAATGGTCTTGCATGACACTGTCCTTTGCTATCCCATGTCAGCATATTAGAATAAATGATATAAAGAACCAGCGCCGGAACCGCTGGAAGCGGATTCTTAAACAGCAGCGCTGTAACCGCATACACACAGCAGATCATCAGGATGTTCGGCAGGACATACAGGATCGAATTCTGAACAAAATCCAGTATGTTCATAGCAAATCCTGATTTTACTGCCGTGGCGTAACACAAAATGATAAATACGATATTCATAATGACCAGTGCCGCCGTCATAATGAGAAATCCACTGCTTATTTTTCCCGGCAATATATTGAAAAGCGTCATCGGTTTGGTGTGCAGCAATTCATAAGTATTTTTCCTCATATCCTGGAAAAATAAAAACGCCAGCAGAACCGTTGCAAAGAATGCCATATGCAGGCTTGCAAAATCTGTAAATTTTCTTCCGAAATAATAGGAGAATGGATGTTTCTCAAGATTTTCTCTGATATACCGGTTGACTTCCTCCGGGCTTCCCTGATACCATGAAACGTCCTCATACACATAATTGGCACCATTAAAGTGGTATTCCGTTTTCAGATACTGACACGCCTCCGTAATCTTCATCTGTTTCATCTCAGATATCACTGCCTCCGCCTCTACTTCCGACATGCCAAACCCATTCTCTGTGTCCTGAAGTATCTTTACAATCTCTTTCTCCCACAGTTCTCTCTCCTTATCCGGTGTTGCCGGAATACATCCCTCCATAACATCCCCATCGGAGGCCATTTTTACCTTCCTGAAGGTTTCATCCGACTTCACGTAATGAATGGACAGATAGGGTGCAAGTGTCTGGTACATACTGATTAAAACAACAATCAAACCGATCCAGAATATCGGATTTTTAAGATAATTTTTCAGATTCCTTTTTATGATTGCTTTCATAAGTCATCCCGCCTTTCTTTTTTCTACAAACAGCATAGCCTACAAATCACAACAAAAAAACAACAGCCATTTATTTCTGCTGTTGTTCTTCTAATACATAATTTTTAAACACTGCCTCAACTTCCGCACCGCCATCTGCTACATTTTTTTATCAGCAGTTTCCCACCATGCCGTTCGCAGTAGATACGGCTGATATACATACCCATTCCAAAATGCTTTAAATCATCCTGCGAATTTTCATGATAAACGCCTGTGTCACCGTATCGGTATTTTCCTGAAATCCCGTTCCGTCATCACCGATACTCATTTTCAGATCCTGCGCCGTCACTGTCAGCTTCAGCCCGACTTTCTGACTGGCATAGCGAATGCATTGGACAACAGATTATCCGCTACTTCCATGATGATTTCCTCATCCGCAGTCAGTATTTCAGATTCTCTCACTGTCGTCACTGTAAAATTCTTTTCTGATTTTTCCACCACGACTTCTGCCAGAGCTTCTATCTGGTTTATCAACTGCCGGATATCTACCACGGAACAGTTTAATTCCCGTTCTTCCAATTTCGTCATCTTCCTCATACTATCAATAAAATGGTTCATCCGTTCAATCTGAAGCATACCGCCCCTTAACATCTCCATCATTTTCTCTTGATCAAGCATATCTTCCGGAACAAATTCCAAAAGCATTTCCTGATATCCCCGCATGATTGCAAGCGGCGAGCGGATATCATGGGCAATCGCTGCACGCAGTACCCGCTCATCTTCGATCATCTGCCAAAGTCTACGGTTATTTTCTTCCAACTGCCCACGCATCCTTTCAAATTCCCTGCACAGCATCCCCATCTCGTCCTCGTTCTCATAAGCCATATGAAAATCCAGATCTTCCTCCGCAATCATCTGTGATGCCATCTTCAGTTCCTGAATCGGTCTCTTTAATTTATTTTTGTAAAACAGGCTGACCGCAATTCCACATCCGGCAAAAGAAAAAAGCAATACTCCGTACGTCTGAAGGAAATCACAGGTTTCTGAAATATGCCAGTCCATTCTGCTCATTTTACTCTGATTCGGTCTCGGTACCACTACCTCAAAATTTTCATTGCGGTCATTCATTGCCTGATAATACTCGTCCTGATCCACGTACTTCCACCAGACCTCCTCCTGTATCTGCCCGGCAATCTCAAATAATTGACACAGAAAGAAAAAAAAGTGACAATCAAGCTGAGTATCGTATATAAAACCATTGTCTTTTTCAAGGATAAATTTCTTATCTTTTCCATCGATACCCCATCCCCCATACTGTCTCAATGTATTCTGTCTGCGTATATTCCGCCAGTTTCTTTCTCACTCTCCGGATCAGTTCCGTAACA
>ENA-OQIY01000002-OQIY01000002.1-human-gut-metagenome-genome-assembly--contig:-NODE-2-length-25614-cov-0.886060_pt1 | contig 25614 bp, 27 predicted proteins | sample MGYA00242592_ERZ504757 | MGnify/ENA primary metagenome ERZ504757 (study PRJEB26092, sample SAMD00036366) | human gut metagenome | host: Homo sapiens | study: EMG produced TPA metagenomics assembly of the... | reverse complement strand
TCTGTAGCGACTGGTGATGATGCCTTGAGATGTATGCAAACAGCTGGAACGCGGGTGAGGTCAAGACGTGAGTTTCCAAGATGAATGCATCATGGGAGAAGAAATCGAAGAGACTGGTGATTTCATTGTTGATGAGAAAGAGAAGACAGTTAACCTGACAGAAGATGGTGTGAAGAAAGTAGAGAAGTTCTTCCACATCGAAAACCTTGCTGATCCGGAGAATCTGGAAATCCAGCATAATATTATCCTTGCGCTCAGAGCACACAATCTGATGTTCCGTGATCAGGATTATGTTGTAACTCCGGATGGTGAAGTTATGATCGTCGATGAGTTTACAGGACGTATCATGCCGGGACGTCGTTACTCTGATGGTCTGCATCAGGCAATTGAGGCGAAGGAACAATGTGAAGGTAAGAAGAAGAGAGTAAGACTCTGGCAACAATCACATTCCAGAACCTGTTTAATAAGTATGACAAGAAGAGTGGTATGACAGGTACTGCGATCACAGAGGAAAAAGAGTTCCGTGATATTTATGGATGGAGATTGTTGAATTCCGACAAACAAGCCGGTACAGAGAGTGGATCTTGAGGATGCTGTTTATAAGACAAAGAAAGAAAAATACGAAGCAGTTGTAGAAGCTGTGAAAGAAGCGCATGCAACAGGACAGCCGGTGCTGGTAGGTACAATTACGATTGAAGTATCCGAACTTCTCAGCAAGATGCTGAAGAAAGAGGGAATCAAGCACAATGTATTGAATGCAAAGTATCATGAGCAGGAGGCTGCAATCGTAGCCGATGCCGGACTTCATGGAGCTGTAACAATCGCAACCAATATGGCTGGTCGTGGTACTGATATCAAACTGGATGATGATGCGCGTGCGGCAGGTGGTCTGAAAATTATCGGTACAGAGAGACATGAATCCCGTCGTATTGACAATCAGCTGCGTGGACGTTCCGGACGTCAGGGAGATCCAGGAGAGTCCAGATTCTACATTTCTCTGGAAGATGATCTGATGCGATTGTTCGGTTCAGAAAGACTGATGGGAATTTTCAATACACTTGGTGTAGAAGACGGTGAGCAGATTAACATAAGATGCTTCAAGTGCAATTGAGAAAGCACAGAAGAAGATTGAGAGCAATAACTTTGGTATTCGTAAGAATCTGTTGGAGTACGATCAGGTAATGAACGAGCAGAGAGAGATTATTTACGAAGAGAGACGCCGTGTTCTTGACGGAGAAAGCATGCGTGATACAATCTACAGCATGATTACAGAATATGTGGAAAATAATGACAGATCGTTTTGCTTCTACAGAGGCAGATCCGGAAGAGTGGGATATCAAGGGATTGGATGTAAATCTTCACAATGTGATTCCGCAGCTTCAGCTCCCATCTGAGAAGGAATGCCAGAGTATGAGTCAGAAGGAGTTAAAGCATCTTCTGAAAGAACGTGGAGTGAAGGCTTATGAGAACAAAGAAGCAGAGTTCCCGGAGGCAGAGCAGCTTCGTGAAGTTGAGCGTGTTGTACTTCTGAAAGTGATTGATGCAAGATGGATGGATCATATCGATGATATGGATCAGCTGCGTCAGGGAATCGGTCTTCAGGCTTATGGACAGAGAGATCCACTGGTAGAGTACAAGATGACAGGATATGAGATGTTCGGTGAAATGACAAATGCAATCGCTGAAAACACGATCCGTACATTATTCCACATTAAGGTTGAGCAGAAAGTGGAGAGAGAAGAGGTTGCAAAAGTAACCGGAACAAACAAAGATGACAGCGCAGTCCGTGCACCGAAAAAACGCGAGGAGAAGAAGATTTATCCAAACGATCCATGCCCATGCGGAAGTGGAAAGAAGTACAAACAGTGCTGTGGAAGAAAGATTAAATAATCTGTAACTGTTCAGAGCCAAGCAAAATTTCATAAAACAGGTGTAAAATGCTTGCATTTTTAAGACTGTTTTTGAAATTTTATTTGGCGGATACGCCACACCGACGAAATGCGTAGCATTTTGGAGGTTGGCTCTGAACCGGTATATTTTTATTATAAAAAAAGCGCTGTTATTTTCAATTCTTCTGTCACGAATCATGGTAAAAATGGCACGAATTGTAAAAAACACCATCTCCTGACCGAATTACTTTTCAGCCGGAGATGGTGCCTTCGTTATCCACATTCTTCTGTTAATGAAATCTTTTTTCCACATTTATTTAATGTTTTTCACATTCCGGATGTGGATTTCCCATTCCTTTTCACACTGCGTGCACTCAGCAACAATTTCTCTTCATTTTAAAATTAATATATCCCTGCAGCCAGATCGTACCTTTGAACCGTCTTCCGATCTCCGGCTCTCCCATCACGGAATCTGCCGGAACACAGATATCAAATGTCAGTTCATTTACATTCAGGCGCATCTGATACAATCTCACACCTGTCATTCTGTTGATCCTCTCTCTCACCGCCAGGATTTCTCCCATGATCGAATACATATCACATTCTGCTCCAAACGGCATGAAATACGTATCCACAATGGAAAATACATCCTCATTCGCCAATCTCTTTGACACCTTGGAATAGAGATCCATATCGTCAAATGTCAGCGTCTCGATTGCTGCCTGGTCTCCCTTGCGGGCTGCGTTCATCAATTCTCTTCTTGTATCTGACGCACGCTTTTCATTTAAAATCTGTTGCTCATTTTTATTGACCGGAAGCAGAATCATTCCATCTTGTGCCAATCCTGAAAATGTTACAGATGTCTGCACATCCTTTGTAAGACCGGCCTGTTTCTCCCGCATATATTCCACACCATTCTGCAGTGTGAAGATCAGACTGATTCCAATCTTGGAATCCTCACAAAGACCAACATACTGTTCTTTCTCAATCTTTCTCTGCACATCGATTTCTGCATAAGTTGTAACTCCGCTCCCCTCAAAATATGGGAAATAATATGCAGCTTCAAAATGTTCTTCATCATCAAGTTCTCCGCAGAGTGTGATCCCTACATCCTGACCGAACTCTTCTGGAATTCGCAGAAATCTTCGCCCGGTCTGTAGGATACAATTGTCTGATGCGTAAAATTCTCTTCTACGTCTTTTAAGAGCTTTTTCAGATTCTTTTCTTGTTTGAATATTTTCAAATCCAATTGCTTTTAAATACTGATGCATATTTTATTTGCTTTATATTTCTTTATTTGTTCTTTGGTGTAATTTCTTTGTTTCCACCCATGTATGGCTGAAGAACTTCCGGGATTCTTACAGAACCATCTGCCTGAAGATTGTTCTCAAGGAACGCGATCAGCATTCTCGGTGGAGCAACAACTGTGTTGTTTAATGTATGAGCGAAGTAGCTTCCGTTCTCTCCTTTGATACGGATACCAAGTCTTCTTGCCTGAGCATCTCCTAAGTTAGAGCAGCTTCCTACCTCGAAGTATTTCTGCTGTCTTGGTGACCATGCTTCTACGTCAACAGATTTTACTTTCAGATCTGCAAGATCTCCGGAGCAGCACTCAAGTGTACGTACCGGAATATCCATAGAACGGAAAAGATCTACTGTATTCTTCCACAGTTTTTCATACCATTCTTTGCTTTCTTCCGGTTCGCAGACAACGATCATTTCCTGTTTCTCGAACTGATGGATTCTGTAAACTCCACGCTCCTCAATTCCGTGAGCACCTTTTTCTTTTCTGAAGCAAGGTGAATAACTCGTCAGAGTCTGTGGAACCTGATCTTTCTCCAGTGTCTGTCCAATGAATTTACCAATCATAGAATGCTCACTTGTTCCGATCAGATAAAGGTCTTCTCCTTCAATCTTGTACATCATAGCATCCATCTCAGCGAAACTCATAACACCTGTTACAACGTTGCTTCTGATCATGAAAGGTGGGACGCAATATGTGAATCCTCTGTTGATCATGAATCTCTTGCATAAGAGATAACTGCTGAGTGAAGTCTTGCGATATCTCCCATCAGATAATAGAAACCATTACCTGCTACTCTTCTTGCAGCATCGAGATCGATTCCATTGAATGACTCCATAATCTCTGTATGATATGGAACTTCGAAATCCGGAACAACCGGCTCACCGAATCTCTCAACTTCTACGTTTTCACTATCATCCTTACCAATCGGTACAGATGGATCGATGATATTTGGGATAATCATCATGTTCTTTTTCAGTTTATCTTCTACTTCTTTCTCTTCTTCGGAAAGTTCATTGATACGTCCATTGCTCTCTGCAACTTTCTTCTTCAGAGCTTCTGCTTCTTCGATTTTTTTCTGAGCCATCATTGCTCCGATTTCCTTAGAAGCTTTGTTCTTCTCTGCGCGAAGTGCTTCTACTTCCTGTTTGATTTCTCTGTTTCTCTTGTCCAGTTCAATTACTTCATCAACAAGTGGAAGCTTCTCATCCTGAAATTTATTTTTGATGTTCTGTTTTATCTATCATCCGGTATTTATTTCTTACAAATTTGATGTCTAACATGTTATTTACCCTTTCCTGTCTAATTTCTTTTTTACTATTTATTTTCTTGAAAAATAGCTTTCTCAAGACTTTCTCTTTCTTCCTCTGCCAGCTGAATTGTACTCTCACCTTTTACAATATCTTTCACATATGCATAACATCCCTGACGACTATGCATTATATTTAAAATCCATCCAGTATTGTTTTCATCTAACATTGTAATTGCAAAACTTAATTCGCCTCCCATTTCATGGAATGCATCATATTTTACGATTCCGACTTTCTGGTAATGCGTTCTCATTTTATTATAAAGTTCTGCAATCTCCTCACGGTTTTCTTCTACCTGATCTACGACTTCGTCGATCTTGTCAAACCGTTCAAAAATGGATTCCTCCAGTGATTTCCCATTCTTTCCCTTCATAAAGGTATTAAATACTTTTCCAGGTGTTTATACTTATCATACACTAACACAAGTACGACAAGCAAGGCTACCTGCAAAATAAGTAAAAATAAGAAAATGCGTAGAATGGATCAATTCCCAGATTGCCAAATACTCCAGTCACTTCTACCATCTCCTTTTTAATTATGCTGGATTGTCATGAGCAACTCATAGATTCTTTCCAGATCATCCGGTGAGTAATACTCAATCTCAATCTTTCCTTTTCCATTTGCTTTCGCATGAACACTTACTTTTGTACCGATCAGACTCTTCATCTGCTCTTCAAGATTTGTGTATACGAACTGATTTTCTACTTCCGGCTTTTTTTCTTCCTTTTTCGGATTCTTCAGAGCCTTCACCAGTTTCTCTGTCTCGCGAACACTAAGCTTCTCATCAAAGATTTTGTTGGCAAGCATGTACTGCTGCTCTTCATCCTCGATTGCCAGAAGAGCTCTTGCATGGCCTGTACTGATCATATCGTCAATGATCATCTGCTGAACTCTGTCATTCAGTTTTAATAATCTCATTGAGTTCGTAACCGCAGTTCTACTCTTTGACACTCGTTCAGCAACTTCATCCTGTTTCAAGTTGAATTCTTTCAACAGTCTCTTATAAGCCATTGCTTCTTCAATCGGATTCAGATTTTCTCTCTGAATATTCTCAATCAAAGAAATCTCAACAATTTCCTGCTCTGTAAATTCTTTTACGATAATTGGCACTTCTTTCAATCCTGCCAGCTTTGCCGCGCGCCATCTTCTCTCACCGGCAATAATTTCATAATAGTCCTTCTTCTTCTGAACAAGAATCGGCTGCAATACACCAAACTGCTTAATTGAATCTGCAAGTTCCATCAATGCATCTTCATCAAAATCTTTCCGTGGCTGTTCCCGATTTGGTTCAACTTTATTTATCTTCACCATGATCGGTCCTGCCTCTAAAATTTCTTCTTTCGGAGCTGCCTTTTTCTCGTCCGCTTTTACAGAAGGTTTTGCGCTTTTAACGTTTTTGTTTGGGATTAGACTATCCAATCCTTTTCCAAGTCCGCTCTTCTTCACAGGCATACTTATTCTCCTTTATTAATCACTTCTTCTGCTAAAAGCATGTAACTCTCTGTTCCTTTGGATTTTGGATCATACAGATTGATTGGAAGTCCATAACTTGGTGCTTCAGCCAATCGGACATTTCTCGGAATAATTGTCTTATAAATATTTTGGTTCAGGTTATCCTTTACATTTTCCACTACCTGTAATGATAAATTTGTTCTTGCATCGTACATTGTAAATACGACACCTTCCATTTCAAGTTTCGGATTCAGTCTATCCTGAACAAGTTCAATCGTATGCATCAATTGACTTAATCCTTCCAGTGCATAATACTCACACTGAATTGGAACAATCACCGAGTCAGAAGTAGTCATTGCATTAATTGTAAGCATGCTCAATGCCGGAGGCAGTCAATAATTATAAAGTCATAATTGTCTTTTATCTTTTCAACTTCATCTCGTAAAATATATTCCTTATTGTCAACGCCAATCAGTTCAATCTCAGCGGCTGATAAATCAATACTTGACGGAAGCACATCTACACTCAGATTTTCTATTGGTTCCTTGCAAATACACTCCTCAATTTTACACTTACCAATAATAAGTTCATAAATTGTCTTTTCAACCTCATTCTTATCAACGCCCAATCCACTGGACATATTTCCCTGAGGATCCATATCTATAGCAAGCACTTTTTTTCCCGAACTAGCTAAAGAGGCCGATAAGTTGATTGCTGTTGTAGTCTTACCAACTCCACCTTTCTGATTCGCAATTGCTATCACTCTACCCATTATTTTTACTCCTTTCTCTCGGACATTCATTATTATATCACCTTTCTTTTCATTAATCTAGAACTAATCAAATGTTTCACGTGAAACATCGTTACTGTTCACACAATGTGCGACCAGCAACGCATCTCGCCATTTTAAATCGCCTTTGGCGATAGGGCGAGATGCATTTAAGCCAAAACATGCATCCTCCGTGCAATCAGCGAAGTGATTGACACGGGAGTGAACAGTAACGAAACATCTTCCTTTTCATTTTCTTATTTTCTAAAATGTTTCACGTGAAACATTTTTTAGAGATAAGCCACTATCTTCTATAATTAAACATTAAGATTTTTTTCGCTTTATTTGAATTTAAGAATGTAGTATAATAAAGTAAGAGTTTCTTTTAATTCAGGCTCTTACTTTTATATAAAACAAACCACTATTATAATAAGGAAGGTGAATAATTTGAGTATTAAGAAAAAACTAACTTTTTTTACTACTTTAGCAGGAGTTTCTCTCGGTGCAATGCATATTGCCAACCGTGTATTAGAATATATCTCAACTGCTGATAAATTAATCAATTCTGATGAATAATGAATACTATAACTGGAGATTCGGTAAAATCGCATATAAGAAAACTGGTGAAGGATCACCTTTACTTTTAGTGCATAATCTCAATGTATGTTCTTCTTCCTATGAATGGAGAAACAATATAGAGGAACTTGCCAAATCCCATACTGTATATACAATTGATCTTTTAGGCTGCGGTTGTTCCGACCGTCCGGGATTAACATATACTAATTATTTGTATGTAGAATTAATCACGAACTTTATCAAACATATTATCGGAGAAAAAAACTGATGTAATCGTTTCTGGTGAATCCTGTCCATTTGTACTGATGGCCTGTGCAAACGATGAAACAATTATAAATAAAGTTATTATGATAAATCCACCGAATTTGGTAGGCTTGGCAAAGATTCCTACAAAACGTAGTAAATTCATAAAGAATATCCTCTATTCTCCTATTCTGGGTACATTTATCTATAATATGTATGTAAATAAGAAGACAATTGCTCATGCCCTCTGCTCTTCTTATTATACTCAGAATGAAATTAGTGAAAAAGATATTCTCACCTACTTTGAAGCAGCACACAAAGAACATACAAATTCCAAATATCTTTTCGCCTGTCAAAAGACGAGATATACGAATGCAAATGTTCTTCACTGTCTGAATAAATTAAATAACAGCATCTCCATTATTGTAGGAAATAGTAATCCTGAAAATTCTCTGGCAGCCAGTGAATATCAGAACTATCTTCCTTCGATTGAAATTGCAGGAATGGCCAAGACCAAACAACTTCCTCATATTGAAAAATGTGACGAATTCATTGAAAATGTAGAAATTTTCTTGTCAGACGCTGAAGAATGTGAATAGAATATCGCATAAATTAGAAATTTTACTCACATCATATTTTTTCTAAAAATTAGAGTTATCCACATTCACATGAGATATCCACACAGAGTGAATATCTCATGTGGAAAATGTGGATAACTCCTTCTTTTTTTGAGGATATCTTCTTTTTAGACTTATTTTCTGACTATTTCGGCATTTTTCAACAATACACTCAAAAATGAAGACCTGTTCACCAGAATGCCAGTAAACAGGTCCTCCTATATTTGCTTATTTTAATGGTTCTTTTGCCGGTAATCCTGCTTTTCTAGGATATTTTCCCGGTGTCTGCTTTGTTTTTTTGATTTCAACAAGTGCACGACCCATGTCGGTTCCAGGTAATTGGAACTTATCCACATTCTTTACTTTTCCACCTAACAGTGAAATCGCATGTTTTGCCTGCTGGATTTCTTCTTCAGAATCTCCACTTTTATAAGAAACAAAACTGCCATTTACAGCTACAAATGGAAGGCAATACTCACTCAATGTTGACAGATTCGCAACAGCTCTTGAAACGCAGAGATCAAACTGCTCTCTGTATTCCTTTTTCTTTGCAAAATCTTCTGCTCTTCCATGAATTGTACTGATATTTTCCAATCCTAATTCTTCAATTACTGCATCTAAGAACTTAATTCGTTTATTCAATGAATCAAGAAGTACAACCTTCAGATGCGGAAATGCAATCTTCAGAGGAATCCCCGGGAAACCAGCTCCTGTTCCGATATCGATCACGCTCTGCACCTTCTGCATCTCCTGTGTTCTTGCGATTGTCAGACTATCTGTAAAGTGCTTCAGATTCACCTCATCATACTCCGTGATCCCTGTCAGATTCATCACTTTATTCCACTCAACAAGCATCTCATAATACTTGTCGAACTGCTGCTTCTGCTGCTCATTTAATGTGATTCCGATTTTTTCTAATTCTAGATCAAATTTACTCTGTGCGTTCTCTCCCACTCTATTCTCCAATCATTACTTCCAACGGAACAGTTTCACCAATCCTACAATACCATTCCGCGGAATATTAATATAGCATTTTTAAATTCTCATGTATTGATTTAACTAACCATTTATTTACTGCTCAAATATACAAGAAGTACGGACACATCTGCCGGTGAAACTCCTGAGATTCTGGATGCCTGGCCGATTGACGACGGACGGATCTTATTCAGTTTCTGCTTTGCCTCAAGACGAAGACTCTGAATCTCATCATAATTAATATTTTCTGGAATTCTCTTGTTCTCAAGCTTCTTAAACTGCTCTACCTGACGCATCTGACGCTTAATATAACCATCATATTTGATATTAATATCAACCTGTTCTTTTACATCATATGGCAGTTCTTCTCTGTGCTTATCGATCGGTGCAATCTTCTCATAAGACAACTCCGGTCTGCGAATCAGCTCTGCAAGTGTTGTTCCTGAGGTCAGCGGTGTGCTTTCATAGGATTCAAGCAATGCCTGTACAGCTTCTGTAGTACCTACATTTGTGTGCTCCACACGCTCGATCTCTTTCTCGATCATCTCTTCCTTTTTCAGCAGTTTCTGGTATCTCTCCTCATCGATCAGTCCCACTTCGTAACCAATCTTTGTAAGACGCATATCTGCATTATCCTGGCGGAGAAGCAGTCTGTACTCCGCGCGTGAAGTCATCATACGATATGGTTCATGACTCTCTTTTGTAACAAGATCATCGATCAAAACTCCAATATATCCCTGAGTCTGTCGATCACGATACCTTCTTTTCCCTGCAGCTTTCTCGCCGCATTGATTCCTGCGATCAGTCCCTGGGAAGCAGCCTCTTCATAACCTGAACTTCCGTTAAACTGTCCACCACTGAACAGACCTTCAATCTCTTTGAATTCCAATGTACTCTTCAACTGTCTCGCATCAATGCAGTCATACTCGATCGCATACGCATTTCGCACGATCTTCGCATGTTCCAGTCCCGGTACACTTCTGTACATTGCATACTGGACATCTTCCGGAAGTGAACTGGACATTCCACCGACATACATTTCATTCGTCTCAAGTCCTTCCGGCTCAATAAATACCTGATGACGGTTCTTGTCCGGGAATTTCACAACCTTATCCTCGATAGACGGGCAATATCTCGGTCCCGTACCTTCAATTGCTCCTGAATAAAGCGGTGAACGATCCAGATTGTCACGGATGATCTCATGTGTTGTCTCATTCGTATAAGTCAGCCAGCAGGACGCCTGATCGATCTGAACACTCTCAGGATCTGTAGTAAATGAGAACGGTACAACCCTCTCATCTCCTTTCTGCTCCTGCATCTTGCTGAAATCAATCGTATTCTTATCAATACGCGCCGGTGTACCTGTTTTGAATCGATACATCTTAATTCCGAGTGCTTTCAGACTATCTGTCAGGTAGTTGGCACTCTGAAGCCCGTTAGGCCGTATGTGTGCTTATTCGTCCGTAAATACAGCGTGCCTTTAAATATGTACCCGTACAGAGCACAACGGCCTTACAGCGGTAAATAGCGCCTGAGTACGTCTGTACTCCTGTGATCTTCCCATCCTCTGCCAGGATCTCTGTCACTTCCATCTGACGGATATCTAGATTCTCCTGGTTCTGAAGCACCTGACGCATTGTTTTACTATAATTTGCCTTATCCGCCTGTGCACGCAGTGAATGCACGGCAGGACCTTTTGAACTGTTAAGCATCTTAGACTGGATAAATGTCTGGTCAATGACTTTTCCCATCTCTCCGCCAAGTGCATCCAACTCTCTGACCAGATGCCCCTTTGAGCTTCCTCCGATATTCGGATTGCATGGCATCAGCGCAATACTGTCCACACTGACCGTAAAGATCACTGTCTTAAATCCAAGTCTTGCAGTCGCAAGTGCAGCCTCACAGCCCGCATGTCCTGCGCCTACAACGACAACATCATATTCATCTTTATTTTCCCATACAGAACTTGCTGAATATTTCATTTACTAAATCTTCTCCTATTGATTCTCCGGTAATATTTCCAAGTGATTCATAGGCATCCATCAGATCGATCGAATAGAAATCCTCCGCATGCCGGCATCAATGCTGAAAATGACTTTCTTCATACTCTCTCTCGCATTGACCAATGCATTTTTCTGTCTTGCATTTGTAATATAAACCTCTTCATTGAATGAGAGATCTCCCTTTAAGAACATTGCTTTCACGGTGTTCTCAAGTTCCTTGATTCCCTGCTCTTCCTTCGCAGAAATCGCAATCACAGGAATCTGCTTCTGAACACCTTTTTGTGAAATCCTTTCGCGGATCATCTCTTCTGTCACTACGGTATCCAGATCCGACTTATTAAGCAGAATCACTGTTCTTTTTATCATAAATCAAATCAAAGATTTTTTCATCATTTTCGTCAAGATTTCTTGATGCATCTACAACATAAATAATAAGATCTGCCTCTTTTGCGTATTCTTTCGCCTTATCGACACCCATTTTTTCCACGATATCGTCTGTCTGACGGATTCCGGCAGTATCTATGATATTCAAAGTCAGTCCCTGCAGACGGATTTGTTCCTCCAGAACATCTCTTGTCGTTCCTTCAATATCTGTAACGATCGCACGGTCATGACCAGCTAGAATGTTCAGAAGTGAAGACTTTCCTGCATTCGGTTTTCCAAGAATTACTGTCTGGATTCCCTCTTTCATGATCCTTCCATCATCCGAGGAATCAATCAGTTCTTTCAGCTGCCCGATCACCTCTTCTGCTGCCTCCTTTAGCACCTCACCGTATCCATCGACACTGATATGCTCCGGGTCATCCAGCGCAGTCTCAATAAACGCTGTATGATAAATGATCTTCTCACGGATCTCTTTGATCCTGTTCTTCACACTTCCCTTGAGCTGGCTGATCGAACTCTGTAACGCATACTCATTTTCTGATGTGATCACATCAATGACCGCCTCTGCCTGTGACAGATCCATCTTGCCGTTTAAGAATGCCCTCTTGGTAAATTCTCCCGGCTCTGCCGGTCTTGCTCCCGCCTTTAAGACCGTCTCCAAAACTCTGCTTACAACATAAGTTCCACCGTGGCAGTTGATCTCAACTGTGTCTTCTCCTGTAAATGTGCGAGGTCCGCGCATCACCATCACAAGTACTTCGTCAACTGTCTCATCTCCATCCATTACATGTCCATAATGAATCGTATGCGTTGGCACTTCTGTAATCGTTTCTTTCCCTTTATATACACGATCTGCTATCTCCAGCGCTTCACTTCCGCTGATTCTTACAATTCCGATTCCCGAATTAGTCATACCTGTAGAAATCGCTGCAATCGTATCCTGATTCATGCCTTATTTCCTTTCTGTTTTCTCTTTACATTATTTCCTTTTTTCTATACTTTACATGGAAAAAAGGACGTTCCACACCTCACGAAAGTATCCGTGAAGCGTAAACGTCCTTTCGCTTCCGATTCATAAACAGTATTATTTCTTCAAAGTAATAACAACTTTTCTGAACGGCTCTTCTCCCTCGCTGTGTGTCATCACATAAGGATCTGACTGCAGTGCTGAGTGGATGATTCTTCTCTCATAAGGATTCATCGGCTCAAGTGCTACCGGTCTTCTGTTTCTCTTTACCTTATGTGCAATGTTCTTTGCAAGGTGTCTCAGAGTCTCTTCTCTTCTTGCACGATAGTTCTCTGTGTCAAGCTTTACTCTTACATAACCTTCCTGATGCTTGTTCGCTACACGGTTCGCAAGATACTGCAGAGAATCCAGAGTCTGTCCTCTCTTACCAATCAGGATTCCCATGTGCTCTCCACTCATATCTACACAAAGTGCACCGTCCTGATCGATCTCAGTCTTAAGCTCAACTTCCATGTCCATGGCTTTCATTGTATCTTGAGGAAATCTTCTACTGCTTTGATTGTCTGAGGCTGAACTTCTACAAGTTTTGTCTCTTTCTTTAACTTCCTTCTTTTACTTCTTTTTCTACAGCTTTTTCAAAAGCAGCCTTCTGAGGTTCATCCGCTTTCTTTTCTGCAGCTGCTTTCTGAGGCTGAACTGCTTCAACCTTCTTTGGCTCTACTCTCACAGGTTCTTCTACTACAGGCTCTTCTACCTTCTCCTCTTTCGGTTCCGGTTTTCTTCTTGCTTCAATAACTGCCTGCTTCATTCCGATTCCCAGGAATCCTGCGCTTCCCTTCTCGATTACTTCGTACTCCAGTCTGTCGCTTGTTACACCAAGCTGGATCAATGCTTCTGTGATCGCATCATCAACTGTTTTCGCCGATACTCTGATACTACCGTTCATCCCGATTCCTCCATCTTCAAATCCTGACCCCGTCTCCTGCTTTTTAAGAGAACGGTTAGGAGTTACGAATCTTCCTTTATTTTTTCTTGCCCTTTTTTCCTTTGGAGCTGCTCTCATCTTCCGCCTTCGGCTGGTTTGTCTGCTGTCCGCTGTTATAACGGCTTACTAGATTTGCCTTAGAAGCAAGGCTTCCCGCTTAGAATTCTGAGCCTTCTGCTGTGCTTTCTGGATCTTTTCTTCTCTCTCTGCTTCAGAAATTCCAGATTTTCCTTTTGTAACAGTACCCACATTACGAGTACTTGTTGTTGCCATCTTATTGATCTCTTTTGCAGGAGCTCCGTGTTTCTCACGTTTCTTCTGTGCTTTCTCCTGGTTCTCTTTGATCATCTCATCAAGAGACTTTGTGCTGAGATATTTGTTGATTGCAAGCTGCTGAATACATCTTACTGCTGCACTTGCTGCCCAGTAGAGACCAAGACCTGCCGGAAGTGTGAATCCCATAAATACTGAGATCAGCGGCATTGTGTATGTCATTGTCTTCATAGAGCTTGCCATCGGGTTATCTTTGTCATCTCCTGCCGGCTGTGGCTGAAGCTTAACACTGATAAACTGTGTCAGACCTGCAAGTACCGGAATAAGTACCGCAAGGATGATCCCTACAACGGATCCGTTGTGGAATGCAGTTGTCAGCTGTGTCAGCGGCTGCTCTCCGATATTAATTCCAAGGAAACTGTTCAGATGAGTAACCTTATCCATTGTCTGCTGTGCAAGATCCGTGATACTCGGCATCTTTTCCATCAGCGCATTCCATGTAGAATCCTGGAATTTATAAAGTACATTTACAATTGTATCTGCCTGAGAATAATCATAAGCCTTTGGGTTCATAAGAACCGGGCTTGCTTCACCGATCGTCTCCATGATCTTCTGGAAGCCATTTGTATTCATGATTGCTTCTGTCACAGGCATATAAACATCTTTAACACCTTTTACATACGTCGGAATATCACGGATAACCGGATACAGTGCGAACAGAATCGGCATCTGGATCAACATCGGGAGGCATCCACCTGTCATGGAAGTTCCATACTTCTCATAAACAAGATTGATCTCTTCCTGCTGCTTCATCATTGAAGCCTGATCTTTCTTTCCTTCGTATTTTTTCTGAATTTTCTTGATCTCCGGCTGCATAACAGCTGACATCTTAGAAAACTTCTGCTGCTTGATTGTAAGCGGAATCATCAATGTATAAATAATGATTGTGAAAATAATGATACAAACACCAATATTCTCAATACCAATCTTGCTAAGTACATTGAAGATACCATTCATTACCTGACCTAAAAGCCAGGCAATCTGTTTGATAATCGGCCAGTCTCCATAACCTGAAGCCAAAAGTCCGTATACTTCCATTACTTATCCTCCTTAAGGTACCGGATCATATCCACCTTTTGAAAATGGATTACAGCGCAGGATTCTCCATACCGCCAAAGCCCCTCCTTGAGTGCTCCGTACTTCTCGATTGCTTCCAACCCATACTGTGAGCAGGTTGGATAATACTTACAAGTGCATCCGCCCTTCATTCCGGACAGATATTTCCTGTAAAAACGAATCATCATAACAAGACATACTTCATCTGCGCCACTTCCTTATCATTGTCTTATCAGACATATATGTGATGAAGCTTTCCGAGATGGATCAGTGCACTTTCCACATCATGATAATTCTTATCCTTTGCACTTGTTCTCGCGATTACTACTATATCATATCCACATCGGAAATGTTCTTCTGATAATCTGTAACTTTCTCTGATCAATCGGGTAAGATGATGTCTTACCACACTGTTTCCAACCTTCTTACTAACTGATATTCCCAGTCGGTTCTTATTCAGTTCGTTCGGGATTATATACATTACAAGACATTTATTAGCGAAAGATTTTCCATTCCTGTAGACTGACTGAAAATCTTTATTCTTTTTTAAAGACTCAGAAAATTTCATCAATATCCTCTTCATTCCAGATAACAAAAATCCTGTTATCATTTAATATTAAATAGAAGAAAAGGCCACATATATGCGGCCTATGCTGATAACTGTTTTCTTCCTTTTGCTCTTCTTGCTGCCAGAACTTTTCTTCCGCCTGGTGTGCTCATTCTTGCTCTGAATCCGTGAACTTTAGATCTTGATCTCTTCTTCGGCTGAAATGTCATCTTCATATTCTTACACCTCCCTTATGCCTGATATACCTTATAATAAAAGTATTCACAAAATTAACTTCGTTACTGCGCCTCAATATTAAAAGACACTGCTCTTAATTATAGAGGGAAAACCGCATAAAGTCAAGCTTTATCAACAATCTTTCCCTCAATTTCTAGCCTTTTTTCATTTTAAAGAGTTTTTCACATTTTCTGTGAATAATTTCACAGTTCTTCGAAACCCTTATATATCAAGGGATACAACTATTTTTTCACATAATTATACAACAGTTATACAGAAGTTATCCACAAAGTTATCAACATATGTGGATACTTCTGTATAACCTGTGGAAAACCACTAAATATCGTGTTGATAAAATTTTTTTATTCATAAAAAACCATATTTATCAACGTTTTAAGATGTTGATAAAGTTATACACACTGTTTTTCCATTTGATTCTACAGCTTTTTTGATGTAGAATGTAATGGAGAGACTCTACCATTTTTAGAGTTATCCACATTATTTTAGTACGAAGTTAATAAAAAGTGGCTGTTTTTCACTTTTTTAACAAACAGTTGCTGAAAACATTGTATTTGGGTAGGGGGAAGTCTGCCCTAAAAGCCATAATCAGGAGTTGAATGTGGATAAGTCCTGAATTATTTGCGCTGGATTTTCAACCTTTCCATTATAATTTTAAAAAATTAGGAGTTACTATCGATGAACATTGTAGAACAAAACTGGGATCAGGTACTAAACAAGATGAAGCTGGAATATTGCTCATCCAATATTTCTTATACTACATGGATTGCACCACTTACTGTTTATGAAGTCAAGGACAATACCGTATATATTCTCGTCAAACTGAAGGCGAGTCTTGAACATATTCAAGATAAATATCTGCTTCCTTTTAAGGTCTGCATCGCCGAAGTAACCGGTACAGAATATGAAGTGGAATTTGTAACCGACAGCCCGAAAGTGATTAAGGAAAAGAAAGAATCTTCCGTCCAGAAGACCCGTGTAAATGCGATTTATGAAAAGGCAAACTTAAATCCAAAGTACACGTTCGACACATTTGTCGTTGGAAGCAACAACAATTTCGCTCACGCTGCTTCCCTCGCAGTTGCCGAATCTCCGGGAGAGATCTACAACCCTCTCTTCTTATATGGAGGTGTTGGACTTGGAAAGACCCATTTGATGCACTCCGTGGCACATTACATTTTGGAACATGATCCCTCCAAAAAAGTACTGTATGTCACAAGTGAAACTTTTACGAATGAACTGATCGATGCTCTTAAAGTAGGTAAGAACGGAAATGAATTGGCAATGACCACATTCCGCGAGAAATATCGCAATAATGACGTTCTTCTGATCGACGATATTCAGTTTATTATAGGAAAAGAAAGTAACACAGGAAGAATTTTTCCATACATTTAATCACCTTCATGTGTCAGGAAAACAGATTATCATCTCCAGTGATAAGCCTCCGAAGGACATTGAGACACTGGAAGCCAGACTTCGCACACGTTTTGAGTGGGGTCTGATTGCTGACATCTCCTCTCCTGACTATGAGACAAGAATGGCGATTCTTCGTAAGAAAGAAGAACTCGACGGACTTGAGAAATATCATATTCCGGATGAGGTTATGCAGTACATTGCCAATAATATTAAATCCAATATCCGTGAGCTTGAAGGATCTTTGAATAAACTGATCGCTCTTTCTAATCTGGAGAATAAACCGATCGACATTCCTTTGGCTGCTGAGGCCTTGAAGGATATGATCTCACCGGATGATACCCGTGCAGTTTCACCAGAACTGATCATGGATGTAGTTTCTGAACACTTTAATGTACCGGTAACTGAACTAAAAGGTAAAAAACGAAACGCTGAGATCGTTCTTCCACGCCAGATTGTCATGTATCTGTGCAGAAATATGACCGATACACCACTAAAATCCATTGGTGCCCTGCTCGGTGGTAAAGATCATGCTTCCATTAGCCATGGTGTACGCAAAATTGAGAATGATCTGAAGACAGATGAAGCTTTAAACAACACTAGTGAATATAATTAAGAAGAAAATCAATCCTGTATAAGGAAGATAACTCTATAAAATGTGAATAACTTGTCAGTTTTTCGCGTTAATTGTGGATAACTTTGTAGAAAACCTGTAGATTTCTATGTGAATAACGTTGGGATAACAAAACTGTGGATTTTTTGCCAAATTTTTTTCCCCACAGTTTCAACACGTTATTTTTCTGTAATCTACATAGTTATCCAAACCCGCAAACCCTTGATTTTAAAAGGGCTGCAGGTACTTATCCACTTATCCACACCCCCTAAGGCGGAGGAGACGGAATCGATTTATATAAATATACATAAATTACGCGAGGAAAAAACGTTATCCACATATCAACTGTAACCTTGAAACCTGAAAGGAGTAATCATCAACATGAGAATCATATGCAAAAAATCGAATCTCGTAAAAGGAGTCAGTATTGTTTCCAAGGCAGTACCCTCTAAAACAACAATGCCTATTCTTGAATGTATTCTGATTGATGCAACAACGGATGTAATCAAACTGACTGCCAATGATATGGAACTTGGAATTGAAACTACAATTGATGGAATTATTGATTCCAGAGGTATTATTGCATTAAATGCAAAGATTTTTTCAGAAATTGTCCGTAAACTTCCAGACAATGATGTTGTTATTGAAACAGAATCTGACAATCAGGCAATTATTACTTGCGAAAAAGCGAAATTTAATATCGCAGCCCAGTCAGGAGATGATTTTTCTTATCTTCCGGCGATTGAGCGTGAAGATTTTATTACTATTTCCGAGTTTACTTTGAAAGAAGTTGTTCGCCAGACTATTTTTTCAATTGCTGACAATGATACGAACAAGATGATGACAGGAGAACTTTTTGAGATTGACAATGATGTTCTCAGAGTGGTTTCTCTTGATGGTCACAGAATTTCAATCCGGAAAATCGAACTGAAAGATGCTTATCAGCCGAGAAAAGTAATTGTTCCTGGAAAAACTCTTCAGGAAATCAGCAAGATTATTGGCGGTGAAGCGGATGCTGAAGTTGAGATTTCGTTTACAAAAAATCATATTGTTTTTGAATTTGACAGAACATTGGTTGTTTCCAGACTGATTGAAGGTGAATATTTCCGAATTGATCAGATGCTGTCCAGTGATTATGAGACAAGGGTACATGTGAATAAAAAAAGAACTGTTAGATTGTATTGATCGTGCAACTCTGCTTATCAAAGAGGGAGACAAAAAGCCGATTATCATTGACATCAAGAATGAATCAATGGAGTTGAAGATCAAATCACAGATTGGATCTATGGATGAACTGATTTTCTGTACAAAAGACGGAAAAGATCTGATGATTGGATTTAATCCAAAGTTTTTGATCGATGCACTTCGTGTGATTGAAGATGAAGAAGTAGACTTGTATTTTATGAATGCAAAAGCACCTTGCTTTATCAAAGACGAGAATCAGTCTTACATTTATCTGATTCTTCCAGTCAATTTTAATGCAGCTGTCTAAACTCAGAAAATAATGGATTATGCGGAGCAGACGCCCTGCTCTGCAATTTTTTGACTTTTCAAAATCTAGAAAATTAAAAGTTTAAAAACATTTAAAAAGTTTAAACGAAAAATAAAGATCAAAAACACTGATAAAAATTAATTAAGGAGTGATAAGAAATGGAAATAATCAAACTGACGCCCTCAGGATGAATTCATTAAACTCGGTCAGGCGCTCAAGGCAGCCGGGTTAGTTGAAAGTGGTGTTGAGGCTAAGGACGTAATTCAGAACGGGCTTGTTCTTGTAAACGGAGAAATTGATACGAGACGCGGAAGAAAGCTTTATCCGGGCGATACAGCTTCTTTTGATGGAAATGAAATAAAAATTGAAAAATAATTAAAAAACGTGTAGAATAACATGTGAGAGGTTTTCTCGCTCGTGTTATAACGTGATGGCGGGGAAATTATGATAATCAAGTCTTTAAAGCTGAAAAATTACAGAAATTATGATTTATTAGATTTGACCTTTGATCCGAAAACAAATATTTTGTACGGTGACAATGCTCAAGGAAAGACAAACATACTGGAAGCATTGTATTTGTCTGGAACGACGAAATCTCACAGAGGAACGAAGGATCGGGATATGATACAGTTTGGGCATGATGAATCCCATCTGGAGACAGTAGTTGAGAAAAAGGGAATCATTTTCCAGATCGATATGCACCTGAAGAAAAACAGTCCGAAGGGAATTGCAATCGATAAGGTACCGATTCGCCGTGCAAGTGAGTTATTCGGTATTGTCCATTTTGTTTTCTTTTCTCCGGAGGATCTTAATATTATCAAAGAGGGTCCGGCAGGAAGAAGAAGATTTATTGATCTTGAGCTTTCCCAGCTTGATAAGATCTATCTGAATAATCTTTCGAACTATAACCGTATTATTAACCAGCGTAATTCACTTTTGAAGGATATCTATGGCTCGAACCAGCAGCATTTGCTGGAGACACTGGATATCTGGGATATGCAGCTGGCTGCTTATGGAACAAAGGTTTTGGAAAGAAGAAAAGAATTTGTACGACAGGTGAATGAGATTATTTCAGAGATTCATTTCCGTCTGACAGGCGGGAAAGAACAGCTGTCATTGACTTATGAATCAAGTATTGGTGAGATGTCGATGGAGCAGGCTCTGAAGAAAAACAGGGAGAGGGATCTGCGGATGAAAAGTACGTCTGTAGGTCCTCATAGAGATGATCTGTGTTTCCTGTCAGGAGATTTGGATATTAGAAAATTTGGTTCTCAGGGACAGCAAAGAACAGCTGCGCTGTCGCTGAAATTAGCTGAGATTGAACTGGTGAAGCGGATCATTGGGGATACGCCGATCCTGTTATTAGACGATGTTTTGTCTGAATTAGATAAAAACAGGCAAAACTATTTACTGGATAGTATTCATGATATACAGACGGTGATTACTTGTACGGGACTGGATGAGTTTGTAAATCATAGATTTTCTATCAACAAGATATTCCATGTGAAAAGTGGACATGTAGCAAAAGAAAACTAGGAGGTTTAAGAATGGGTGCATCAGGTACAGAATTTGACGCTGAATACGGAGCGGACCAGATTCAGATTTTGGAAGGATTGGAAGCCGTAAGAAAAAGACCGGGTATGTACATTGGCAGCACTTCCGTCAGAGGACTTCATCATCTGGTTTATGAGATTGTAGATAATGCGGTGGATGAGGCTCTGGCCGGATACTGTGATAAAATTCAGGTAGACATTAACAAAGACAATTCGATAACGGTCACAGACAATGGGCGTGGAATTCCTGTAGGAATCAACCATAAGGCAGGACTTCCTGCAGTTGAGGTTGTATTTACAATCCTGCATGCCGGTGGTAAATTCGGCGGTGGAGGGTACAAGGTATCCGGAGGATTGCACGGAGTAGGTGCATCTGTTGTTAATGCTCTTTCAGAGTGGCTGGAAGTAGAGATTGCCAACGAAGGCAAGATTTATAAACAGCGTTATGAGCGTGGTAAAGTATGCTATAACTCAGAGTTGACAGAGAATGTGAGCCGGAGCTGAGAGGAACAAAGGTTACTTTCCTTCCGGATAAGGAAATCTTTGAGGAAACAGTATTTGATTATAATACACTGAAACAGCGTTTCCGTGAGATGGCATTCCTGACAAAGGGATTGAAGATTCACTTAAGAGATCTTCGTGAGGAAGAGATCCATGAGCATATATTCCACTATGAAGGTGGTATTAAAGAATTTGTAACATACCTGAACAAGAGTAAAACTGCGCTCTATGAGCAGATTATTTACTGTGAAGGTATGAAAGATAATGTTGCAGTTGAGGTTGCTATGCAGCATAATGACTCCTACAATGAGACTACTTACGGTTTTGTAAATAATATTACAACGCCGGAGGGTGGTACTCATATTGCGGGATTCAGAAGTGCATTGACTAAGGTATTCAACGATTATGGCAAGAAAAATAAGCTGCTGAAAAGAGAATGAGCAGCTTTCAGGAGAGGATATCCGTGAGGGACTGACTGCGATTGTCAGTGTCAAGATTGAGGATCCTCAGTTTGAAGGACAGACAAAGCAGAAACTTGGAAACAGTGAAGCACGTGGAGCTGTTGATAATATCGTCAGAACACAGCTGGAGATCTTCCTGGAGCAGAATCCAAGTGTTGCAAAGATGATCATCGAAAAGTCTGTTATGGCACAGCGTGCCCGTGAAGCAGCCAGAAAAGCAAGAGATCTTACAAGAAGAAAGTCAGCTCTTGAGGGAATGTCCCTTCCGGGAAAACTGGCAGACTGTTCAGATAAAGATCCGTCCAAGTGTGAGATCTATATTGTCGAGGGAGATTCCGCCGGCGGTTCTGCAAAGACAGCCAGAGATCGTGCAACTCAGGCAATCCTGCCACTTCGTGGTAAGATTCTGAACGTAGAGAAAGCACGTCTTGATAAGATTTACGGAAATGCTGAGATTAAGGCAATGATCACAGCATTCGGAACGGGAATCCACGAAGATTTTGATATCAGTAAGCTGAGATATCACAAGATTATTATCATGACCGATGCCGATGTTGATGGAGCGCACATCAGTACACTTCTTTTGACATTCCTGTATCGTTTCATGCCGGATCTGATCAAAGAGGGATATGTATATCTTGCGCAGCCACCACTGTATAAACTGGAGAAGAACAAGAAGGTATGGTATGCATACAGCGATGACGAACTGAACCAGATTCTTACAGAAGTTGGTCGTGACAGCAACAATAAGATCCAGCGTTACAAAGGTCTTGGAGAGATGGATGCAGAGCAGCTTTGGGAAACAACTATGGATCCGGAGCACAGAATTCTTCTGCGCGTAACAATGGATGATGAGACCTCTTCCGAGCTCGATCTTACTTTCACAACCCTTATGGGAGACAAAGTAGAACCAAGAAGAGAATTCATCGAAGAAAACGCAAAGTATGTACAAAACCTGGATATCTAGTAGTTATAGCGACACAACAGGTAGATTCAGTCAAGCATGTTTCAAGTTTACTTGAAAGCATGATTGGATGAATCTATCTGGGTTGCATTAGAAATGCCAACCCAGCGAAAAAATCGCCAGATTTTTGAGCTGTTGTGGAGCGTAAGAACGCGAAGACCAGTCAGATTTTTGAGCTGGTGTGAAGCGTGAAAATGCGAAATCCAAGTCAGATTTTGAATATGATAGACTGACCCTAGAAAAAAGGAGACAAGTGATGGAAGACAATATTTTTGACAAAGTCCATGAAGTCGATCTGAAAAAGACGATGGAGACTTCATACATCGACTATGCCATGAGCGTAATCGCTGCCCGTGCTCTTCCGGATGTTAGAGACGGACTTAAGCCGGTACAGAGACGAATTCTGTACTCAATGATAGAATTAAATAATGGACCGGACAAACCGCATCGTAAATGTGCGCGTATTGTCGGTGATACGATGGGAAAATACCATCCTCATGGAGACAGCTCGATTTATGGAGCTCTCGTTAATCTTGCACAGGAGTGGTCTACACGTTATCCTCTTGTAGATGGACACGGAAACTTTGGTTCAGTGGACGGTGATGGCGCTGCTGCAATGCGTTACACAGAGGCACGTCTGAGTAAGATCTCTATGGAGATGACAGCGGACATTAACAAAAATACCGTAGATTTTATCCCCAACTTTGATGAAACAGAGAAGGAGCCTACTGTACTTCCGTCCAGATTTCCGAATCTTCTGGTAAATGGAACATCAGGTATCGCAGTAGGTATGGCAACGAATATCCCGCCGCATAATCTGCGTGAGGTTATTTCAGCAGTTGTTCAGATCATAGATGATCAGATTGCAGATAAAGAAGAGACGACAATCGAGGAAATCCTTGAAATCGTGAAGGGACCAGATTTCCCTACAGGTGCGGAGATTCTTGGTACAAGAGGAATTGAAGAGGCATACAGAACAGGACGCGGTAAGATCAGAGTGCGTGCGGTGACAAACATTGAGCCAATGCAGAACGGAAAGAACAGAATTATTGTTACTGAGCTTCCGTATATGGTAAATAAAGCACGTCTGATCGAAAAGATCGCTGAGCTTGTAAGAGATAAAAAGATTGATGGAATCACTGATTTAAGTGACCAGTCTAACCGTGAAGGTATGAGAATCTGTATTGAGCTTCGTCGTGATGTGAATCCGAATGTAATTCTGAATCAGTTATATAAACATACACAGCTTCAGGATACATTTGGTGTGATCATGCTGCGCTCGTTGATAATCAGCCGAAGGTTATGAATCTCCTTGAGATGTTGCAGTACTACCTGCGTCATCAGGAAGATGTCGTAACAAGAAGAACACAGTATGACCTGAATAAAGCACAGGAGAGAGCTCATATCCTGGAAGGATTACTGATCGCTCTGGATAACATTGACGAAGTCATCCGCATCATCCGTGGTTCTAAGAATGTTCAGGAAGCAAAAGCAGAATTGATCAAACGCTTTGGACTCAGTGATGTCCAGGCACAGGCAATCGTAGATATGCGTCTGCGTGCACTCACAGGTTTGGAACGTGAGAAGATTGAAGCTGAATATGCAGAGCTTATGAAGAAGATTGAAGAGTATAAAGCAATTCTTGCTGATAAAAAAACTTCTTCTTGGTGTGATCAAAAAAGAGATTCTTGTAATTGCTGAGAAATACGGTGATGACAGAAGAACTAAGATTGGATTTGATGAATTTGACATCTCCATGGAAGATCTGATTCCGCGCGAGAATGTCGTAATTACAATGACAAAACTTGGATATATCAAGAGAATGTCTATGGACACATTCAAGAGCCAGAATCGTGGTGGTAAAGGTATTAAGGGAATGCAGACTCTGGAGGATGATTACATCCGGGAACTGTTTATTACAACCAGTCACCATTACATTATGTTCTTTACGAACACAGGCCGTGTCTACAGACTGAAAGCTTACGAGATTCCGGAGGCAGGAAGAACTGCACGTGGAACAGCAATCATTAACCTACTCCAGCTGATGCCGGAAGAGAAGATTACTGCGATCATTCCGCTTCGTGAGTATGAGGAAGGCAAGTATCTGTTCATGGCAACGGAGAAAGGTCTTGTGAAGAAGACTCCGATTCAGGATTATGCAAATGTCAGAAAGACAGGACTTGCGGCAATCGTACTGCGTGAGGATGATAAGCTGATCGAAGTTAAGATCACAGATAATACAGAGGATATTTTCCTCGTTACAAAATACGGTATGTGTATCCGTTTCAATGAGACAGATGTACGTTCCACAGGTCGTGTTTCTATGGGTGTACGCGGTATGAACCTGACAGATAATGACGTTGTGATCGGTATGCAGATCGAAAGCCAGGGCAAAGATATGCTGATCGTATCTGAGCGTGGTATGGGTAAACGTACAGACATGGATGAATTTACTCGTCAGAATCGTGGCGGTAAAGGTGTGAAATGTTATAAGATCACAGAGAAGACAGGAAATGTTGTCGGAATGAAAGCTGTAGATGAAGACAGTGAGATCATGATCATCAACACAGAGGGAATTATTATCCGTATGAAGTGCTCTGATATCTCTGTTTACGGCAGAATCACATCAGGTGTAAAACTGATCAACCTGAAGGAAAATGACACTGTAGCAAGCGTTGCGAAGGTGAGAAAGGCTTCTGCCGAGATCGACGGTGAAGAAGTTGAGATTTCTGATGAAGATGAGTCTGAAAAATCAGAGGAAGGATCAGTTTCTGAGACAACTGAGCAGGAAACAACAGAGGAATAAAGTTGTTATGTTTTACAGAAGATTGTAAGCTGTCCTGAAAAATAAAAAGATAAGAGAAAGTGGATGGAGTTTACTTGATTACAGTGAACTTTAGCCGCTTTCTTTTTTGATTATAAAGAATTGAAAATGGAATCAAAAGGAATAAAA
>ENA-OQIY01000001-OQIY01000001.1-human-gut-metagenome-genome-assembly--contig:-NODE-1-length-33694-cov-1.056871_pt1 | contig 33694 bp, 43 predicted proteins | sample MGYA00242592_ERZ504757 | MGnify/ENA primary metagenome ERZ504757 (study PRJEB26092, sample SAMD00036366) | human gut metagenome | host: Homo sapiens | study: EMG produced TPA metagenomics assembly of the... | reverse complement strand
TAATGGGATATAAAGTTTTGTGGGCGCGGCATACTACATGACATATGATTAGCGCCTATTAGGAAAACACACTGTCAAAGGGGTTTGTAGCGGGGGTTAGCCCGCTACTGCGGTATCTTCCGTAGTGTTGATTTCAATGTACTCGGCAATCTTGCGGAGCTCGTCAGCAAATTTGAATTTCACGCTGATATTGCCGTTTTCATAGACCTTGATATAGTCCACAAGTTCAACCAAGATTTCACGGTTGAGGGCTTCAATGTTCTGATACTTCATAAAGGCTACCAGTGCAGGATGCTCGTTGTCCACACCGTTTGCCAGTTCTGCGCGTTCAGCGTTCAGCCGGGTAAGCACCGCGGAAATATCAGAAGTCTGCCGTTCATAGTCAGCCTTCATATCCCGGTATTCCTGCTGGGTGATTTCACCGTCTTTCCAGTCCTGATAAAGAGATTGCTTGTAGCGTGTTATCTTTGTCAGTTCCCGCTCTTTTGCAGCTATCAGATCGTCCAGTCGGTAAGACTGGCTTTTTTTGATTGGAGCGGAATTGATCTGCGTGACGATTTCCGAGTAGGAAACAGCCAAATGTACCTGATGCTGTACAGCGAACAAAACAGCAGCCTCCAGCCGTTCATGCTTGATTGAGTGCATGGTGCAGGCTGTCCGGGAACGGTTCTTGTAGGTTGAGCAAGAATAATATACATTGTTGTTCTTGCCAACGCATCGGGTAATGGCCCGCCCGCAATCGGCACATTTCAGAAAGCCGCTGAATAAATGTACCTCACGGCCTTTCGGGGAAGTACGGGTATCACGCTGTAAGAGAGCCTGTACCTTGTCGAAAGTTTCATAGTCGATAATGGCCTCATGCGTTCCAGCCACTTCCACCCATTCCTCGCGTGGAACAGCTTCAATCTGGTGTACCTTGTAGCTTTTCACCCGGCTTCGGCCTTGGCTAAATCCCCGGTGTAGGTCGGATTGGTAAGAATGGAGTGGATCATGCGGACTCCCCACATAGGATCGTCATACCCTCTTGTCGAAACAGGCAAGCCCTTTTGTACCTTGTAAGCCGAGGGGCTCGGTACGCCGTGTTCGTTCAGGTACAGCGCGATAGCACGTTTTGATGACCCTTGAATAAGCATTGTGAAAATGAGTTTGACATTTTCAGCAGCATCGGGATCAACAATCAGCCTGTGCTTGTCCTTTGGGTGCTTTACATAGCCGTAAGGAGCAAATGCTCCGATATACTGGCCGTTGCGCCGTTTGTAATCAAATACCTGCCGGATCTTTTTGGAAGTCTGATAGCAGTAATTATCGTTCATCACGTTTGTAATGGGAACGATGATATTTGAAACGCTGTCGGGGTTCTTGTAGCTGTCCACATTCTCAGCAAGGCTGATAAAGCGAACACCCATTTGAACAAACAGGTTATCGATCAAACTTCCGGCATCGCTATAATTTCGTGCGAAGCGGGACAGGTCTTTTACTATAACGCAGTTGATTTTACCACTCATGACATCCGCCAAGAGCCGTTGAAAATCTTCACGGTTGGCGTCCGTTCCAGTATGACCATCATCCACATATTCTGTGATGCTTTCAAACTCGTCAATGTTGCGTCGGTAAAAATCGTTCAGTAGGTCACGCTGGTTCTTTACGCTGTTGCTATCGTCTTTTCCTTTTTTCAAATCTTCCTTTGAAAGCCGGATATAGATGCCCAGCCGCCAGCGGCGGATTGTGTAAGAGGGAGAGAAACTCTGCTGATACCTCTGTTTTTGCTCGTGCCATTGTTCCTCCTTCCCTATCACATTACACTTATATTATAACTCTGTCCGGGGAGGACAACAAGGATGCCTCCACTTCGGGACACTTTGTCTCGAAGAAGCAAAACGAGCTGTAACCGAAGTTACAGCCCGCTTCTTTGCCGCAGCAGGAAATCCGTCAGCTTATCTTGGAGAGATGGCCCGCTTTCAGCAAATTCAATTTTCACGCCAACACCACCGATGCAAAAGCAGTATGGATTTTTGACAGTCTGCAAAAATCGAGAGATGCGCTCCTTTCGGGAAAGCGCATTGTCAAAGGTCATACCGCTCACATCAGGCAGGGACTCGGCAGCCACCGCGCCAATGTCAACGCTTCTCATTTGTTCAAGTTCCTGTGTAGTTAATTTCACGGTAAACCTCCTTCGCAGATTGATAGAACGCCTCCCGCTGTTTGGTGGGGAAACGCAACAGGCCAGCACCACCGGGATGCTGGCCTGTTGCCTTACTCCACCTTGGGACACTTTGTCTCGAGGTTTATTATAGTTTTGAATATTAGAGAGCGCCGCACATATTTACTTGGCCTGTCCAAAGACAATCGTTATTTTCTGTGCGGCGCTCTCAACGCAAGTAAAGCGACAAGCCCGGAGGAACAGGCAGCCAACCTGTTCAGCGCCGGATCATGGCCTTGGGATGGCCGGGCCCATTTACAGTGTTGGTGTTGTTCGCTCAATCTCTTTTGGGAAATGTCACCGCGCACCCACCGTCTGGCTCCACGTACTTACTCAGGGTTGCCGTTATTCCCTTGCGTTAGGAAGAAAACCTCCTCTCATAAACCGAGACATTTTTTCATCAATTCCAAGTGGGTTAAGATGAAAAAATCAAAAAGTTTTTTTCATGCGTTCAAGGCCACGCTTGATCGACTGGCGAATAGACTCCTCATGTACGCCCTCGGCCTCGGCAATTTCCTTAATCGACTTGCCAAGAATGATATGTGCGTCAATTCTGCGGCCCTGAATCTCCGGCAGAGAATTGAGAGCGTTCCACAGACGAAGAAAGGTTTCCATTCGTTCAAGGAGCTCCTGCGGGGTCGGCTCATGCAGGCAAGCGGAATACTCAATCCCGTCATCGCAGTCCAGAGAATACTGCGCCTTGTGCCGGGAGAGCCGCCGCTGATAGGCCATCTCATAGCGGGCATCGGCCTTGAATACCTCGGCCACCTCGTCAGAAACTTCGATAAGCTGATCCTGCGTGTACCAATAATAAAAATCTTTCAGATTGATAGTAGTCATCGTAAAATCCTCCATTTCAGTTTGTTCGGGGTTGGTCGGAAACGAAATGGAGTAACGGCGGAGAACGGCACCGCACCTCGGGACACTTTGTCTCGAAGTCTGGAAAGCAAAATGCGCCTGCGCGACACAAGGCCGCACAAGCGCACGAAAAAGTATTATCGGTTATGTACTGTTTAATTTCATATTCAAAGCCGGACTGCTCCGATGGAGGGGCTACGCTTTTTTTAGCTGGTGCAGATCATGGATACTGCGAAAAAGAGAAAAGGACACGGCAAAATAACCTCAATCGGCTACCGTGTCCCTGCAAGTCGTCATTGGTTTGTGTAAACGCAAAGAAACGGCGGCTCTGAAAATCAAAGCCGCCGTTTCAAATGGGCGTGTCAAATTGTCTGCTCTACGACGGCTTTTTTTCTTTTGCCGTCGTGCGGCAGATCATTTCAATATTCGGTTGAAGTATCGTTATTCGGTGTTAAGTTCTACTAATACAACCTCTGGACGATTATTAAATCGGAATGGAATAATACTATTTCCAAGGCCGCGGCTAACAACCAATATTTGTCTTTCCGTCTGTATAAAGGCCGGAATCATATTTAGGAAACAGCCCTTGATTGGGGCAACGAGCCCCCCAATAAAAAGGTAATCGAAACTGCCCTCCGTGTGCATGACCACATAAAAACCAAATCAACACCACAGCATACATAGGTTTCAAATAACTCTGGCCGATGTGATAGCAGTATAGTGTAACTTGTTTTCGTCATCAATAAGGCTATTCAATTTTGTGTTGACCATGGCTGGCGCTTCATTAAACATATCGCCCTTAATCGTAAAGTCAGAATCAAGAACGCCCGATAAGGTAATCATTTCGTTGTTATGCACTAACTGTATTGCTTCATCTTCAAGGACAGTTACGCCAGACGCTTCAAGCCCTGTTTTGAATTGATCATAATGTGAGAAGTTAGCTTCGTGGTTTCCAGTTACAAAGTAGACAGGGGCTATTTGAACAGCTTGTTTTTATAAAATCAAACGCAATCTCAATGTCTGTATGTCCAGCATCGATTAAATCTCCAGTTATCACAATAATATCCGGTTCGTGTTCAGACAGCAATTCTATCAATTCTGTATTGCTTTCTCCAAATTCAGCATTATGCAAGTCGGACACTTGTGCAATCCGAAAATTAGAAAAGGCAGATGCTATGCGATCGCTGGAGATATTAACCATACTTACCATCAATGCTGAATTGCCCCATATAGTATAGATTATCAAAACCAGCAGTATAGTTGTTAATACACAAATCTTCACCAATACTCTGGTGGAAAGGATTTTTTTCATTTTTTCCTCTCTTTCATCAACTTAATTATAAAAAAATCAGCTTACAAACAGGTGAATTTCAACTTACGAATTTGTAAGACAAAAAGTGGGCGGCTTCTAAAGCCACCCGCTTCAAAAGTAGAATTACTGTGCGCTGATTGTATCAACAATGGACATATTGCGTATTCTCTTGATTGGCCCATGCACAGCCAGAATTACAGAGCTTATGACAATCAACAGAATAACAGCTACCTCTGGTAATGGAGGAGTCCAAGCATCCCCCCATCTATAACTTATCAACATTCCAAACAATAGCTTGTTACAAAACAGTCCCAACACCGTACCAACTACACCGCCGATTATGGTATAGGTGAAGGCTTCTGCAACAATCATTTTACTTAGCTGTCCCATGCTAACGCCGATGGCACGGAAAGCGCCATACTGTTTCAACCGTGCAGACACACTCATGGAAATACTATTGATTATGTTAAAAATTGTAATCATTGCAATTAGGACGAGGAATCCATAGATGAACAGCCAAAAACAATAGTAAGTTCCCATGGTACTGCTGTTACCCATGCGTTCATCAGCGAAAGTAAATGAGGAATCTACCATTTGGCGGATCACATAAACATCTTCGTCTGTTGTGCCTTTCACTAACTGCACATCAATAACCGTATATTTCGACTCGCCAGTAATTTGTTCAAATGTATCCTCTGAACAAATAATTGTTCCAACACCGGCGGCACTGTAAAACGGACAGTCGGACAACATTCCCACGATTTGGATTTCTTTACTTTGTCCGTTTGTATTCAACGATACAGTATCGCCTATTTGTATTGTGTTCTGCGAATTATAAACAATTAAGCCCGTCCCTAAATCAGTTTGCACAGATTCCAGAGAACCCTCTAATAAATAGTCCTTTGCCCAATCAAATTGATACTGCTCATAAGAGATTAAATCCATCTTTTTTTCAATACCGTTTGTGACAGACGGAACCTCGTATGCAAATTTTCTTCCATACGCTAAATCCACAACAGGATTTTCCTTTAGATCATCAAGTAATGCTTTGTCAATAGCACAGGCGTTATCAGGGCTTATGATAGATAAATCTGCTGTCCAAGGTTGGAGCGGTGTTAAGGTATGCTGCATGAACTCAACTGTTACAGAGAATGAAAGGAAAAGGATAATACTGAGAGCAAATGAGCTTGTCATCAAAAACAGATTTTTCCGATTTGCTTTTGCATGATAAATTCCAAGTGCTGTATCAATCTTAAGCAGTTGTGTATTAGCAGCATTTCTTGCAGGCTCCAAGTCGTTTGCATTACCGGAAACCGCTGCCAACGGAGATACTTTTGCTGCTTTCTTTGCCGGAGAATAGGCAGCGAACAAAACCGTTACCAAGCCCACAACGATTCCTGCAAGAATACTTGGTACGCTAAATCCGAATGTAGCATCGCTTTGAAAAATTCCGGACTTAGGAAACGCAAAATCGCACATAAGACCCAAATGACAACTATACCGATGGAAATACCCACAGGGATTGCCAAACGGCACCAACTAAGCGCCTCTTTCCGTACTAAGCGCATAACCTGTTTTGGTGTTGCACCGATACAGCGCATAAGGCCGAAAAATTCGGTACGCTGGGCTACATTGCTGTTCAGGCTGCTTGCAATCATCATAATACCAGCTAACATTACCAGTACAAACAATACAGCCGCAGCCAAGTAAACCTGTAACAAAAAGGGAACGCGGCTTTGTCCAAGCAATCCAAGCAGATTGTTGTTGGAAGATATTTGTTCATTCGATAAATTGCATTGTTCTTTCAAATCTGCAATTTTCCCTTGTATATTTCTTGTGTTTGCAAATTGAGTAAAAAACATAATGCCGTAATCATTCGGCTCCCCGTCTGATACATTCGGATAAATCGCGCAGTAATCCTCTGTGTTCAAAATGATGCCGTAGGAGTCGCCACTCATGATCGAGGCGGTATTATTCATAAATCCTGATATGGTAAAATTCAGTTTATCGCCATCAGGAGTTTCTACGGCAATGGGATCACCAATCGCAACACCCATTATCTGCTTTGCATTTTCAGTCACCAACGCTTCATTACTTGTCTGTGGAAAACACCTCTTCAGTTGTCAGTCCAGATTTCAGTTATATAGCTTTCATCACAACCGCATATCGCTACATCTTTTCCACCCAAAGTGTAGCCTAAATCTCCACGATAATTGAGTACGCCATACGGTGAAAATACTTCAATATCAGGGCGTGAAGCAATAATTGCTGCTTCTTCATTGCTGATATTCTTAATGGCAATATGCCAATTCCCAGACTCCTGCTGTGCCTGCAAAATCTGGCTGCGGATGAACATATCTGCCATTCCAAAAATGGTTGTAACCAGAAATACCGCCAGCACAATGCAGAAAATAGACATTCTGCTTTGCTTCTTGTGGATTTTTGCGGATATGGGAACAAGGTCAAGATAATGCTTCATTTGTTTTTCCTCCCAAATCCGTCAAAACGCCATCTGATACCCGGAACACCCGATCAACGGATGCAGTCAAATCCTTATTGTGGGTAATCATCAGGATTGTTTGCTGATAGCGACGGGACGCCTGCGTAAGCAGGGCGATAACATCCTGACTATTCTTGCTGTCCAGATTGCCAGTAGGTTCATCTGCCAGAATCAGTTTGGGCTTTGTGATTAACGCCCGGCCAATGGCAACACGCTGCTGCTGTCCGCCGGATAGTTGGCTCGGCAGGTGATGTCGACGCTCGGTAAGTCCCAAGAGTTCCAAAATTTCTTCTACTGCTGCCGGGTCTGGTTTGCGATAGTCCAAAAGAAGCGGAAACATGATATTCTGCTCCACATTCAGCTCGGAAACCAACTGAAAGGATTGGAAGATAAAGCCGATATTACGACGGCGGAAAATCGTGCGCTGTTCCTCTTTCATGGAAAACAGGTCTTGTTCATCAATCCAAATGTGGCCGGAAGTAGGGGTATCCAAAGCTCCAATACAGTTCAGTAATGTGCTTTTGCCAGAACCGGATTCACCCACAACGGCAGCAAATTCGCCTTTATCCAGGGAGAAGGAAACCTTCTTCAACGCTTCGACTTTCGCCTCACCCTTGCCATAAGTTTTACATAAATCTTGTACTTTCAATATTTCCATAGTCATCAGTACCTCCTTTCTCAAAAGGATAGCAAAAACAGCTTACAAGCAGGTGAATTTGACCTTACAGATCCGTAAGGAAAGATAGTGTAAACAGCGTACCTTTTCCGACTTCACTTTGTACGGAGATAACACCGTTTTGACCCTCAATAATGGACTTGGCAAGGGGAAGCCCCAGCCCGATTCCTTGTGTATCAAGAGAATGTTTGCTGCGATAAAAGCGTTTAAAGATATGGTAAATATCTTCCGGGACTATGCCGTTACCATTATCAGAAATAAAAATCCGAAACATAGCAGGAGTGCGCTCCCATGTAATACGGACAATACCGCCAGCTTGCGTGTGATCCAGTGCATTTTTTACAATGTTTCCAATCGCTTCACCTGTCCATTCCATGTCACAAATAAGCTGCTGTTCACCATCGCCATCTATCTGAATCTGCTTGCTTTTCGCTTTTAGCCCTTGTGGTTAGGTCATTGACTGAATGAGCTATCAGCTCGGACACACGGCAACTTTTTTTCTCAAAAATGATGTTTCCCGTATCCAGTCGGGTTATCTTCAACATGGATAAGATTAACTGCTCCATACGCTTTAGAGAAATACCCATCTTCGCCGCAAACTGTTTGACCGTTTCTGCATTTTCTGGCTCATTTTCAATGATCTCCTGATACATAGTGAGGGCTGCCAGAGGCGTTTTGAGCTGGTGAGATATATCGGATATGGTGTCTTTCAAAAACTCTTTTGCTTTACGTTCTGTTTCATTTTTGGATTGGAGCATTAGTTGCAAGCTGTTCTATCGAAGAAAAACACTTGTAGATAGCCCCTCATAATTCTGCGGTAAATGACAAGAGTAATCCCCGTTGATGTAATTTAGCAATATTTTGTCGGCCTGTTGATACAATCGCTTCCTTTTCCAGAAAAAAATAAATATTCCTATGGCAAGCACAAAGAGAAAAAATAGCACAGTGCATAGCATGGTGCAGAAAGCGGAACGCTGAAATTGATTGAAATAAGGCCGCATACTGCTTTCTGACTGTTTTCCCAAACCCGCAGTCGCTAATAATGACCTACCATCGTCACTGATGTCTGTGTTCGTAAAGGCAACTGCAACCACTTCTTTCGGAACACCCTGTTCCAAAAGTGAGGATGAAACCGCTTCATCATGTTTGAGCCATAGGACTTCCGCATCGTTCACCTGATAAATAGTCAAAACGGTTGCTGTACCTACAAACAGCAGAGCAAACAAAGTCAAAAATAGCAGGAACCCTTTAATCTGTCTATCTTGGTACAAACTCATATAGACACCTCTTTCCATTGGTAGCCGAACCCACGAATGGTTATAAGGTGTTCTGGATGGGACGGATTGGTTTCCACTTTTTCACGAAGCCGCCGTACATAGACGGACAGGGTATTATCATCAACAAAATTTCCTGTATCATCCCACAGCTCATTTAGAATGATGTCCCTTGTCACAACGCGATTTGCGTTTCTTACCAGCAGACAAAGCAAACGATATTCGGCGCTTGTCAAATCCAATGCCTTTCCCTTTAAGGTTGCACGGCTACCCAACAGATCAATGGTAATGTCGCCACATTCCATAGAAGTGTTTTTTTCGCTTTTGGAAACTCCGGCCCGACGCAACAGCGCCCGGATGCGGGAACACAATTCCCCCCAGTTTGAAAGGCTTGGTGATATAATCGTCCCCACCGCTATCTAATCCACGAATTATGCTGACTTCTTCATCCGATGCAGTCAAGAATATAATCGGTATCTGCTGATTTTCTTTTCTTACTCTTTCGCATACGTCAAATCCTGTTCCATCTGGCAGAGTAACATCCAAAATCAATAAATCGTATCGGTCGAGTTCGGATAAGTATTGTTTTGCTTCACATACTGTACGGGCAACTTCAACATCAAATTCATTCTTTTTCAAAGAGTAGACCAAGCCATCTATTAGACTGACATCATCCTCCAATAGCAATATTCTATTCATGTTTTAATTCCTTTCCTTGTTTTGTCCTTCCGTCAATCGGCTTTTCTGCGTTCTTTGGGATCAGCCAAACACCAGCCATCTTCACAGCGCCGGGAATACGCCCGGCAGCACAATAGTAATTTACTCTACGAGGTGTCACGCCCCATTTTTCGGCGGCCTCTTTTAGTGTCATATAATCCATTCTGCACCTCCATAGAGTATATTATAGTTCTTCGACTCGAACAATACAAGTTTGGGAAGAAAAGAATATGAAATTAAATAGTCAGTAGTATGAAATACACAATCGTTCAAATAATATCACATGAAATGTAAAATCATATCAGGTGATGTTATGAAGATAGAACGAGATGAAAGACGCTTGATTTTCACGATATAGGGCTCGCCATCAAGCGTGCAAGAGAAGCCAGCGGCATGACACAGGAGCAACTGGCCTATATTGTTGACCGCGCTCCGCGTACCATTATGTATAATGAAAATGATGGTCAGCATCCAAGCTTCAACACCTTTTATCAGATGGTCACAATGTTTGATATATCGGTGGATCAATACTTTTACCCGTCCCAGAATAGCGGGAGCGAGTGCAGGAAGCGGATTGATGCCATGTTGAACGCCTTGGACGAAAGAGAATTGAAAATCGTTGAAGCTACAATCCAAGCGATGAAAGCATCGAAAGAAACGGAGGAAACGTAAAAGAAAGCGTAACCTCCGTTTTTTGCGCCATGTTGCGGGTTGCGCGTTTTGGCAAGCAATTCGGGTGTGGCCACACTCCGAAATTTTTGCAGGGCGCAGGGCCCGCAAAAATGCTTGTTGGGGAGCTCCCCAAACCCGCTGTACTTCGGGACAAATTGTCCCAAAGTCCCGGTGCGCTGCACCGTAGTCTGCGGCCCATCACTATCGTTCCTGGGCCTTATTTTCACGCTCGTCTGTTATGCCGAGCAGATGATCAATGTTCGCTTTTATTGCCACGGCCTCCCGCATTTGCCGCTGGGCTTCCCGGTATTCTGCATAAAGCTCTTTCTTTTGTCCCGCCAGCTCACGGCGGGATTTTTTTAGTATTTCAATCTTAGGGAGTTTTGCGCCGTTCAGTATGGTGTTCATGGTATCCTTTGCCGCCCGGTAAGTGGCAAGCTCTGCTTCATGCTGGGCCAGATACTTTTTGCTGTACCGCGCAGCCTTGTACCCATCGAATACCGGACGGGTCTTGGCATAGTCCACCGTGGCAGCCATCAGCTCCGAGGTTTTGGAAAGAGCCTCCTCCGTTGTGCGGAGCTCGTCAGACAGCTTGTGAAAGTGATCCACCGCAGCTCGGTGCTGGCCGTCAGCGCCGCATAGTCTGTCAGATGATGCTCCTGCAAATACTGGAGCGCGGCGGCCATTTGTTTTAGGTTGTAGACCTTGGCCCATCGTTCATAGGCCGGGCCCTTGCCTTGGGCCATACGCTCTTGAATGTCGATGATGAGATTAACTCGCCGTGGCGGAACCGTGGGCTCCTCTGGCATCTCAGGGAGTGGACGTTCCCCAGCAATTACCGCCTTGATGTCCTCCGGGTCAATCCGGCTCCCAGTGTAGAAGCCCGGAGCGGGTCGGTTTTCCTGTCCGGGCGCAAGGAATGAGATGACACCGCCGCGCCCCTGTTTTACGGCAAAGCCGGACTCCTCCATGAGACGAAGAAAGTCGGCAAAGTCCGTGGGCTTTTTCTCCAAAGCGGCGAGAATCGCCAGACGTACCCGCTGCTTGGCAGAGGGCGGCTTTTCCCCGATCCACTGGCCATAGTGAAGAAAGCGGCCCTTGCTGTGCTGGCGCGGATTTTGAATGACAGACAATTCATGTTCGATGCACACGCGGTCAGAGAGCCGCCGCAGGGCAAAGGACGAACCAATAAAATTATGAAATTTCCGGGAGCGGTCAAAGGCCGTTGCATTGAAATAAATGTGATTGTGAATATGGGCCTTGTCGGTATGCGTACAGACGAAGAACTGATACTTTCCCTTTGTCCAGCGCATCGCCGTTTCATAACCGATACGATTTGCTTCTTCCGCCGTAACCTCCCCGGGCAGGAACGCCTGCCGGATCTGAAAGAACAGTGCCCCGCGAGATACGGCCCGGCCTGTCTCTGCAAGGTATTGACTTTTTACCAGAAGAAACTCGGCAGGAGCCGTGTTCGGATCGCAGAGATAGGAAGATACGGCTCCCAGCTTTTCCGGGTTCAGGCCATAGGTGAAACGATCCTCCATCGTTTGAATTGCACTTTTTCCCGCCGCTGTTTTATAAGGCGGATGTAGGTGGTCGCCGTAAAAATCCCTCCTTCCGGCAAACAGTATTTTTACTTTGGGACACTTTGTCCCGAAGTAGAAAAAGCCGGGGAGCGGTATCAACCACTCCCCGGATGGATCAGAGCTCTACCAGCGCGGAGAGCTGTTTCAAGAGATCAGACAGCGGCCCCCACAAAGCGGCATAGTCCCGCTGCAAGGCCGCGAGTTCTTCGGGATAAATCGCGCCGTAGGTGTTGGCTTGAATTGCCACTTGGTTCAGATTGTTGGAGCAGCGCCGCTGGAGCGAAACCAGCTCACGAACAGGCGAAAGGTCAACATGAAGCACATACCACTCAGGGCCATTTTCCGCATATAGGCTCCCATATTACGGATGCCAGCCTCCGCCATACGTTCTTGAATCAGGGCCTGCTCCGCCTCCGACACCATCACATGAAGATGGATCGGACGGCGGCGCTTTTTTGTCATCGCTCCTCACGCTCCCGGCTGCGGCAGGCGCGGGGCGGCTCCTTTACCTTATCCAGCGGATTTTCCTGTTCGTCTGCCGGAACAGGGTGCGGCAAATGAAATTCACGGTGCAGGCGCAGCACCTCCAGTACAGACAATTCCTGTTCACGTTTCTTTTCCATATACGCACCTCCTTATCTATCGCCACGGTCAGGCTGCCTACGCTGGGGAGCCGGAGCCTCCGAGCCGCGATCTGCCTCCGCCAACTTTGCCGCATTTTTCATCTGCTCGGCAATCGGACGGGGGCCTGTCGGGATTATCAGGCGCAGGACGCAGCTCATAGTCGGATGCCTGTTTTTCCGTTAGCGGGCGGGTATAGGTAAGATAGCCCCAAGCCAAGAACGAGCCATTTTCCACCGGGATGCGCTGATCGTAATTGAAGATTTCATCCGGCTTGTTATAAGGCGGCTTCGGGAATGTCCCGATGTCCACAGGCCGCTGGGTCGAATAATACTTGTAAAGGCCGGGAGCCTCGGTCTGCCTGATCCCCACGTTATAAATACGCTGATAGTCCTGCACCCGGTCTGCAAAATCCTGTTCCATCGCGGCACGGTCATTTCCATAGTGACCCCATTCATACTGCCGCTGGCCGTCCTTGTCATCATAGCAGGCCCATGTGACATAGCGGGATGGCGCGGTGGGATGTTCGCCCAATGCAAATCCTCGTCCATTTTCCAGCATAACAGCCTTCAGAATCGAATAACCTTGATTTTTGTCCATAGTACACCTCCCATCATCGAGACATTTCTTTGTTTTCTCTTTTCACAAACGGCTGGAGCTGATAGGGGCTTGTACCGTCCTCGGGCCGCAGAAAGTCTATCCGGGCCGCAGCACGGATGGCGTTCTGGTTAAGCTGCCGCTGCCATGCCCCTTGGCTGGGAGCCCACTTAAAGCCGTTGCTTTTCAGTTCCTGCCGCTGATTGGCATCGGGCTTTTCCTCAAAAATAAGCTGCAAACGATTTTCAGCCTCGTTGATTTTTGCCTCGCCTCCGGGGAATGTCCAGCCTGCAAACTCGGAGCGGCTGCTCAGTTCCTCAATGCGCTGGCGCACACGGCGGATGTTGGCGTTGTTGTTGGAAAGCAGATAAGCGGGGTACGGCTTGCTTTTGTCCAAGTGCCATGACTGCGCCATATCTGCTTTGAGCTTTTCTGCCTGCTCCGGCGTAAGCTCCGGGCAGCCGTCCAGCGTTTTGTGTTTCCGAAAATACGCATTGACCGCCTTCATGGTGGCCTGCTGGGACTCCAGCCCTCCAGCTTTTTGTTCAGCTTTCCACGGCAGATCATCGTCTGCGCTGATCCCGCCCATACCAACAGAGCGGATTTTATCAAGCAGCTTTGAAATCTCCGCATACTCTCCATAGTTGCGATCCCGGGCGGCGTTCTGCTTGTGCTTTTTGCCACAGGGAAATTACCGCCCCCGGAGATCAGAATAGAGGGCACCCGGGCATCAATCACATTGCGTTCATTCAGATTTTCCGCAAGTTTCCGGGCATAGCGATCCACCAGCGCGTCAATCTTATCGTGGTACATGGGATCGACACGGGCTTTCTGGCGTTCCGCCGCTGCATACGCTTCATCGACCATTGCCCGGTAGCCCGCCGTAGCGGAGCCCGGCTGATAGTCAGAAAAGCTGTTCATATCTTTTGCCCGCTTTGCGGCTTCTTCATTGATCGGATAATATTTCGGCATAGTACCTCCTTCCACAAAAGCCGGAACTTTGGGACAAATTGTCCCAAAGCCCCGGCAGCTAAAATGTTGACAGCATCTCACGGAAACAGGGGCGGACGTAGAAACATACGCCTCCCGCAGAAAAGGGCCTTAAAAAGCCTTGTCACAGGCGGGTTTGGGGTGTCCTAATTGTCAACACATCAGCCCCGCTTTTTTCGCATATATTCCCGCTGCTGTCTGCGGTGTGCCGCCTTTGCACAGGCCGCCGAACAATAGGTTTGCCGTCCATCAGGAGCCACGGCTCTGCCGCATACCGGGCAAGCCTTGAAATCCGGCCTTGGCCCTTCTGCCAGCAGCGCAACCTCCAGCGCCGGATCAAGGGGCAGAACTGCCTCGCGGAAGTAGCGGCAATAAGCCCCTGTCCAGCATTTCCCAAACATATAGCACTCGCAATCCAGCGGCAGGCAGCCGCAGTCCCGGTCATAGTTGGCACACCATTTTGATACCAGCCTGCGGATTGCCGCTTTTTCTGTCCGGGTCAGTTCTCGGCCCACAGCATCACCTCCCGTTGCCCGGTGGTTTGAGCTGCTCCCGGTAGCAGAACACGCAGCCGATCCCGCGCCAGTAAGGGCAGCCGTCACAACGGGAGCCCTTCGGCGGCAGGCTGGGCGGCACACCCTTAAAGTAGCTTTTTTCTTTCATAAATCCCTCATAGGGGTTGTTGGTAAATCTCATTCATTATCCTCGCTTTCGGTATCGTCCTCGTCCCAAGGCGGCCATCGTCCTCGGGATCGTCATAATCAGCCAGTTCCTCGCTGTAATCCTCTTCGGGTACAGCAGCTTTTTCATGCTTCGGGCGGTAAATTTTGAAGTACCAGCTGCACCGCCGCCCAGCACAGCCACTGCCAAGATCAGCAGAAGCGTCCCGGTATTACTTTTCTGCTGGGGCTCGGGTTCCGGCTCCTCCGCAGGTTCCGTCACCGGAGCGGGTTCGGGAGCTGTGCCAGCACACTCGGTCATGTTGACCGCGCAGACCTCGCAATCCGTATGGATGGCTCCGGGCGCACATTTTTCTGTGCAGGAGCAGGCCGGAAGTTCTCCGCCAGCGGCCTCCAGTGCCGCCAGCAGATCGGCTTCATCCACCATGTTCAAAAAGTAGGTGTGATACTGTTCGCCATCCTCGTCCACAGGCTTGTCATAGTCAATGACAATGTAAAAGGTGTTGCCGCCGCTGGTTTCCACCGTGATGAACTGTTTGTTGGTTGCAGCATCGTAGAGCAGATCGCGGGTCACAAGGTTTCCATCCTCCGAAAAGCCCTCGCCCGGGGTAATGGTAGGCGCTGGCTCCGGGGCCGGAGTTTCTTCCACAACAGGCGGTTCCTCATTCCCGCCGTCCGAATAGGCATAGGCCGGGATTGCAAAGCCGCATAAAAGAACGGCGGAGCAAAGCCCCGCCGCCAACATACGAAAGTGTTTCATATTCAGTTTTCCTCCTTTTCTTCTTCGGACTTCGGGACACTTTGTCCCAAAGTACCTCCGTCCTTCAGCTTTTCAAACAGCAGCGGGAGCTCCGTAAGGGAAATGCTCATACCGCGCACAATGTCCACGATCTCGCTGTTTTCCGCCTCCAGCTTTTTCTGCTCCAGCTCCTTGAGCCGGGCCTGCTGTTCACTGATTTTGGCCTTGACCTTATCAATCTCGGCCTGAATTTTCATGCTTTTGGTAGTTGCCATTTCAAAACCTCCTGTCACGGTAAACGCCCGTAGGCGTAAAATGAGATTCGCAGTAGCTGTATTCAAATTTGCGTAGCCGATGGGATCTCCGCAATGCAGCATTTTTCCATCACCGACATAAATCCCGCAATGGCTCACGCCCGGCGTGTCATAGGTGCCTTTGAAGAACACCAGATCACCGGGTTTGGGAGAACTGGTCGGCGTACAGATGTTATAGAACCCCTGGGCTCCCAGCCTGCCCACATTCCAGCCGGAGTGATTGATGACCCACGAAACGTACCCCGAGCAATCAAAGGAAGTGGCGGGAGAACTGCCGCCCCACACATAGGGATAGCCGATGTATTTCTGCGCTTCGGCAAGCATCGCGGCAAAGGTTTCATCGTCCAGATATTCTCCGGGCACTTCGTAATCACCGGGTTTCCCGGTAATGTACTTGTTCACATAGGGAGAATCTGGGAACAGATCGGGGCGATTTCCCAGCGTTGCCATATAGATGGCATATCGGGAAAGCTGATCCTCGCCCATAACGTACACAGGTACATGGGACAAATCAAAATTTTCCAGCGTGACCGTACAGATGTAATAATCGTAAGGCACCTGATAGGTGTCCGTATGGGAGTTGCCGTCCTCGTCCGTCCATGTGTCGGTTTCCGTGCGATACCGGGTTTCCACCACCACATCCTCCGTGAGAATGTACTGGCGGTCAAACAGCATTTGCAGCGTTCCCTGTACTTCGTCTATTGTCCATTGCCCCTCATGGAGCGCACACAAAAGAGAAAGCAGCACATAGGGATCATGTTCGATTTCGTCCAGATCGAAGTGGTATTCGTCATAGTCATGGGTGCTTTCATAGGTGTCCAGATAATGCTGTAAATCATCTTCCAGCGCACAATAGGCGGCTTCGGCGGCCAGCATATCACGATCCTCGCAAGGATAGGTGCTGGCTCCTAATGCACCGGCCCCGGCGTTCCCCAGCATAAGCATGGTAGAGGAACAGGACTGCATAGCAAACAGGAGTAACACACAGAGCACCGCAATCACGGCACCTGCGGGATGACTTTTGACAAATTCCACTGCCCGGGCGGTCAGGCGTTCTGTGGCTGTGGCAGTTTTCCCAGCCGCAGCCGCGCTCTGCTTTGCAGCCTCCTTTGCCTGCTTGCGGTATTGCCTGCGAAGCCGTTGCTTTTGCCAGTAGCGGGTAAGGGCATTTTTCGTCAGCTCCGGGTGCTCCTTGTGCGGCGGTGTGAAAATGGTAGTCCGCCGTGTATTTGGTATAGCGGGCCTCGGCCTTGCGTACCACTTTTGCCGGATGTTCCCGGACTTTACGGCGCACAAAGCGGGAGCCGTGCCGCAGCGCGGTTTCTCCCACAAGCTCAGAACGGTGTGCGCCTTCTGTGCCGACATTTTCCTGTTCCACTTCAAAAATCTTGCCATGCACGAAGCTGTGAACGGAACCGCTGGCAACACGGCCTATGCGTTTTACCGGGCCGGGCTTTTTCGGCGGCTTTTGCTTTGCCAGCTTCTCCCGGGCCTGTTCCAGCTTTTCGCCTTGGGACTCCATGTGGAGCTTTGCCGCCGCAGCCTGTTCCTGCTGGCTCTTTTTGCGGAACTTGGACTTCGGGACACTTTGTCCCGAAGTGTCGGAAGCCTCCGGCCCGGGCTGTTCCCCGTCAGGGGCGTGGGCGGTCTGCGACCAAGCCTCCTCCTTGGTTTTATTCGTTTTTCGTTTCATTCTTCATATCCTCCGGGCGGGTAGTCAGCAGGTCATAGATTTCTCCGCGAGGGAACCGATCCACAAACGGAATGGTTACATTTCCATAGAACAACAGCCCCTCGCCGGAATTGCTGTGTGTGATATAAGAAAGCTGGTGCTCGGAAATGCCGAGCTGTTTTGCCAGAATGGTACGGTCACTCTGTGCCTGCGAAAGCAGGATCATAAAATCCGTGTTGTCCAGAATGTTCTCGATTTCCCGGCTGGCCAAAAGGTCTTTGACGTTCTGCGTCAAAGCAGACGGCACACATCCTTTTTTACGCAGCATTTTCCAGACCGCTACAAAGTAGCTGGCCGTCAGCGGATCGCGGAGCAGGATATGAAACTCGTCAAAGTAGCACCAAGTCGCCGCACCCTCGTGGAAGTTCTGATCCACCGCCTGCGAAACAAACTCGTTTGTGATGTGCATTGCAATCTTTCTAAGATTTTCGCCCATGTTTTTCAGAACGATGCACACCACACGGCTGTCCGTCTTGACGTTGGTAGGATGGTTAAAGAGATTGAGGGAGCCTGTGCAATAAAGCTCTAAGGCAGTTGCCACGCGCCGGGCCTCGGGCTCCGGCTGGCGTAAAAGCTCCTCATACAAATCCTGCAATAGCGGGGTTTTTGCGGTTTCCAGTCCGAGCGCCTGCTCCCGGTACACCAAACGCACACAGCGGTCAATGACCGTCTTTTCAATGGGCTGCAAGCCTTCCTTGCCGCCGACCACCAGCTCGCACAGGGACAAAAGAAAATCCGCCTTCATGGAAAGCGGGCTTTCTCCGGCAGCCATATTGAGCTCCACATCCATCGGATTGAGGTGGTGCGGGCTGTCCGGGGCAATCTCGATCACCTGACCGCCCAGCCTTCGCACCAGCGGCGCGTATTCGCCCATCGGGTCAACCACGATGATCCGATCCTGCGGGATGGTGAGAAACACATTCAAGAGCTCGCGCTTTGCGGCAAAGCTCTTGCCGGAGCCCGTAGAGCCCAAATACATCCCGTTTGCCGATTTCAGCTTTTTGCGGTCAGCCATGATGACATTGTGAGAAAGTGCGTTCATGCCATAGTAGAGGGCCTGCCCAGCCATGCGGAGCTCCCTTGTCATAAAAGGAATAAAGATGGCTGTGGAGCTGGTGGTCATACCGCGCTGGATTTCTACCTCGTTGTAACCAAGGGCCAACGAGGAAACAAAGCCCTGTTCCTGTTGCCAGTCCAGACGGCGCAGAGCGCAGTTGTATTTCTGCGCGATACCGCCCACGGTAAACACATCGTTTTCCAGCCGCTGGCGGTTAGGAGCAAGGTTTACCACCGTAAAGGTCAGCAGAAACATTCGCTCATTGCGGGATTGCAAATCAGCCAGAAGCTCCGCTGCGTCCTTGCTGAATGTAATCAGGTCAGGGGGAAGAATATCCGGGTCATAGCCGGAGCGCACAGCCTTTCTCTGTTCCTCCACTTTCATTTTTCCGATGTCCGAGATTTTCCCCTTGATGGTCTTAATTGCCTTGAGCTGATCCACGGTCTGAATGTGCATGGTCACGGTCATTTCCGCATCCAGCTCCAAGATTTCCGCCAGCAGCTTATCCGAAAGCTCCGATGCCATAATCTGCAAGTAGGACACCGCGCCCCAATACTGGCCGATGCGGAATGTGCGGGACTGGCGGAAGTCGAGACTGTCCGGGGCAATAAAGTCTTTTGTGCCGAGCCCGGTCTGCGGGATGTCTTTCCACGAAAAGCGGAACGCCTCACGGCTTCCCGGGTGCATCTGGCTATGAAGCAGCGCAAGGCGGGCCCGTCCGTCCATCGGCTCCGAGGGAACGCCCAGTCGCTTAAAGTTTCCCATGACATCGGCCTCCACACGCTCCAGACGGGGCCGTGCCTCCGCAATCCCCTCGGCGGGTATGCCAAAGGTGATGTATTTTGAGCGTTCAATGCCGTTATTGCTTTTGGCAATCTGATTTTTCAGCATCCCGGTAAACTCGTTCCGGACGCTGTTATAGTTGTCATCCGCTTTCGGGATATTGACTTGATAGCGGCTGCGGGAATGGGAACGACGGTTGATAAAGGAAAGCTGGAACGGCAGCGAACTGTCAAAGTAGTTGAGAAATGAACTCCATCCGCTGAATATGGCAGTCTGATCCTCGGTGGATGCCACGGAGTAATTGATGTCCTCATATTCCACGGTTTTGTATAGAGCCCGCCCGGGAGCTTGCACACACCGTCCGGGTGCATGGACAGATACGGGATTGTCTGCTGAGCAGACAGGGTCGCCCGGCCTTTACCCTTGGCAGCGGCTCCGTTTTTCTTCTTTGTGTTTTTCAATCACATCCTCCTTTCCAGCGCCCGGCCCGGCAAAGGGCGCATAAATGTTTTCGGTTCGGTAGGCCCTGATCCCCGGCCTTAGAAACTTGGCCCGGATGATGTTTCGCACAACCTTTTCAAAGGGCAAGCCGTCCTTTTCATACATGGCCAGCAGGAACGCCGGGAGCATAATTCCCAGCATGAGAAACATCGCCCCGGTATTGCCGAGGGTGCCACGGGTCAGCAGATAGGCCGGAATCCCCACCGCGCCCGCGCTGCCGAAGCAGACAAGCTGGCGTTTGGTGAGGTTGAAAGCCATCTTTGTTTTGATTTTGGATAAATCGTTTGGTACGTTTACATAGGGCATAGATCACACTCCTTTCTGCACTTCGGGACAATGTGTCCCAAAGTCCGGGATGGTTGGTGTTACTTCATTCCCCCATACAGCCCAACCGGGCGGGGTCTGTCTGGCAAAGAGCTCCACGCGGGGCAGATCGCCCATCAGGGAAATGATTTTGGCGCGGGCCTCGTCCGGCTTTTTGCTGTGGGCTTCAATCGGGGAAACGATAAATTGATGGATGTTGGCAGCCTGCCGCTTCGGGTGGCCCTTGGTTGCCAGCAGGCAGATTTCCGCGTTGCCCCTTGTCCAGAAGCCAAGGCCGTAAAACCAGCTATCCGCCTTCTTGTTCTTTTTCAGCCAGACGAAAGCAACGGATTTATAGGTGAAGCCCCAAGCCTCGATCAGCCGGAGCGCCTCCGGGAGCTGCGGGAAAGTGGCCCATAAAAAGAGTGCGCTGTCCGGGGCTGCAAGATCAGCCACAGGCAACGCACATAACTCCTCAATGCTCATAGTGGGATAATGATTTTCCGCCGCGCCCTGTACTTTCTTAGCCGAGTAGCGCCAAGGGGGATCGGCGTAAATGATAGAATACTGCTGGATAATTACACTCCTTTCTCGCCAGAACTTTTTACTGCCTGCGCCGCACGAATACGCTCACTGGCTGCGGCATAAAAGGCCGGGGCCGTTTCAAAGCATACAAAGCGGCGTTCTGTGTTGATAGCTGCAATCGCGGTTGTGCCGGAGCCCGCGCAAATGTCCGCGACCAATTCGCCGGGACGGGTGTAGGTGCGGATCAGGCACTCACAAAGCTCCACAGGCTTCTGTGTAGGATGGATGCCGCCGGACACCGTAGGCACAAATAGTACATTTCCGGGATAGCGGCGGCCATCGTTGGACTCGGAGCCCTGCCGTTCAAATTTCCCATAGTTGGAGCTTGTACCGCTTCGGGAATGAACACGGTATATGGCTTGCCGTAAGTAAACTGTGGATTGTAGACCGGGGACTTCTGGTAAAACACTAAAATATTCTCGGACTTTTTCAGCGGAGCCCGGTTTGCATTGAGAAAGCCCGTTCCGCGCTCTTTGTACCAAATCCACTCATAGCGGAGCATGGCGAGGTTGGATGCGCCCAGCACCTTGTCAAAGGGGCACTGTGCGAAAAACAGCACTGCGCCATTCGGCTTGACCGCCCATTTCACCGCCTCCCACAGCTCCGGGAGCGGCAGGGCACATCCCAATAATTCCGGGTTGTGCCGTAAGGCGGATCAGTCAGCAGCATATTCACGCTATGTTTTGGCAGGGAGCGCAGGCCCTCAATGCCATCCATGAGAAATAAGCCCTCCTTCGGGACACTTTGTCCCAAAGTGCGGCTATCGGTCATTGCGGGCCTCCTTTGCTTTGGCAGGTGCAGGCCGGGCGGCATTTTCTTTTCCTGCCTGCTTTGCGGCCTCGGCCATCTGCTCCTTGATCGGGGCAGGCCGTACCGCCTGGCCCGTGCAACAAGCTGTTCCACCGCCGCATGATACGCCTCCACACCAGCCGCATTGATCCGTTCCTGTGTGGCGCGGTCAGGAATCCGAACCGTAGCCCGGTATCCCGTCCGGCTGGCAGGATCGGGTTTAGAGGGAGCACCGAGGAAAATCCCGTTTTTCCCGTCCACAACCTTAAAATCGTCGATGACCACACCGCCAAAATTGACGCTGGCGAAGCCGATCAGTTTTCCCTGCGGCTCAATCGGGCGGACAGATACCGTGATCGGAACAACCGCCTCCTGCAAGACAGCATCTGTCCGCATTTTTACTGCCTCATCAATGCTAACGCCCTTGACTTCTGCAAGCTCCGCGATGGGAGCATCAAACAGCCAGCGCCGTTCCTCCGCAGCAATCTGCTCCGGGGTCAGCAATACATCGTCTTTCTTACTCAGATAAAATTCCTCCTTTCCGCTTGCCGGAGCAGGCTGGGCGGGGTCGTCCATCAACTCTTTTCTTTGCAGGACGGCCTCTGTTTCCGCCATAAAGCGGTAAGCGTCTGCCTCAGTAAACTCCTCCGGCGTTTTTCCATTCCATAAGCGCGTTCCGTCTGCCCCGTATCTTCTCGGCATAAGCACCACATCCTGTTAATGAGCGCCAAAGATACGCTGGGCAATGCTCCCGGTCTTAAAGAGCATGAAGCAAAGCAGAACCGTGTAGCCCACAGTTCCCCAAATCGCCCCAATGGGATCGCCGCCTGTTGCGATGCCTTGAATGAGCACCGCGTAAATTGCAACACATACAAGGATCAGCAGCCCTTGAAAGCCCACGGCAAACAGGGACTTGATGTAGTTCTGCCCGGTGCCGCCAAGCTCCCGGTTGGAAAGCGTAGCAACGGGGATGGGGGCCAGACTGGTCAGCAGATAGATTTCCAGCATCCTGCCATACACCAAAACGAAAATGATAATTCCCATCGCCTTCATCGTGAAGCCAATGAGCACAGACTGCAGCCACAGCCCCAAAAGCGGCCCCAAGTCCATCGCCTCCAGCGAGGTTTCCAGTTCAGCAAGCATATCCGCCGAAACATCGGTAGAGCCTTGAATGAGCCCGCCTGCCTGCGCGATGACGCTCTGTGACACATCGAACACGGCCATGACGATATTGAATGTATTTGACAGGATTAAGATTGCACAGGCTGTTTTGAACATCCATTTATAGAGGTTCGCAACGTCAACCTCGTGCATATTGTTCTTTTCCAAAAGCATCTGTATGAGCTCATAAGTGGCAACAAAGGTCAGCACCATTCCGGCAATCGGCAGGATCACCGTTTCGGAAAGCTGTCGGATCAGGGAGAAAACCCCGGCGTGCCACGCCGCCGGGGTAGTCCCTACCTGTGCCGCAATCTCTCCGACTTGGGCATTGACGGTATCAAAAAGCCCTTCGAGGTTTCCCATGATCCCGCCAATCAGAAGCTCTTTGAGCCAGTTTGTGAGCCAGTCGGTGAGAAAATCCATAAGCGCCTACCTTAAAACAGGCCAGACAGCAGAGGGATCAGTGTGGTGCCAATGACGATGATGCCGCCGCCCGCCATGAGCTGTTTCATACCAAATAGGTGTAAAACTCTGCTCGATGGCGGGCGGCGGCGTGTCAAGAAATTTATGGAATTTTTTTAGAACCGCCCCGGCGGGAACAGGTCAGGCCGTGACCTGTTCCACCTCCGGGATGGGTTTGAGATTAAAATGAATTTCAATAGAAATGTGTCGTGTCTTATCGCTGTCGATGTGTTCATGGACAACGATTTCTTTAATCAGACGGTTGAGGGTGGCAGCGTCCAGCTCCGTGATGTCGGCGTATTCCTGAATGGCGTCCACCCATTGCTTGGCGTCCACGGCAAGGCGGATTTCATCAGCCAGCTTCCTGCGCCCCTGTTCAACCCGTTCCTTTAGTTCAGCCTGTTCCTTCTGCGTCTTATCCAGCATGAGATTGAAGTTTGCTTCGCTGATACGTCCGGCAACCATGTCCTCATAGAGCCGCAGCACCATTTTTTCCAGTACCTCAATCCGTTCCTCGTGCTTCGTCAGGGAACGCTCCAACGCTTCCCGCTGGCCTTTCTGCTCGGCTTCACAGGTGTTGGTAAGCCGTCCGGCAACAGCTTCCCCGTCCATCAGGGCGGCCTTCGCACATTCCCGGATTTTGTTCAGCACAAGGCGGTAAAGGGTTTCGTACTCCACACGGTGCTGGGTACAGTGCTGTTTCCCATAGGCATTATAGGTCTTACAGGAATAAATCTGCTTCGGGTGCTTGTCGTTGGTGTAGCGGATAGTCAGTGATTTCCCACACTCGCCACATTTGAGAAGCCCCGCAAACAGGCTGATTTCCCCGGTCTGGCGGGAACGCTGCCGGGATTTCAGCTTGTCCTGCACGATGTCAAAGCTCTTGCGGTCAACAATCGGCTCATGCCGTTCCTCCACCACAATCCAGTCCTGCGGCTTTTTTTCCCCGATGGTGCCGATTTTGAAGCGGTAGTCCTTCTTCTGGGAAGCGATAGCCCCGGTATAGACGGGATTCATCAGGATGTCCTTGATTACCGAAAAATCCCACATATACCGCCCGTTTACCGGGTCTTTCTTTTCCCATTTAGTGCGGACATTGCGGAAGCCCCGTTCCCGGTTCCACCATGTAGGGCAAGGCACCTTCTGTTCTTCCAGCCTGCGCCGGATAAAGTTCGGGCCGTGTCCTTCCAGCGCCCAGCGGAAGATTTGCCGGACAATGGGGGCGGTTTCCTCGTCCACCAGCAGATGGTTTTTGTCCTCCGGGTCTTTCTGATACCCGAAAGGGGCGATACAGCCGGTAAACTGGCCTTGCTGGGCTTTCAGAAGGTAAGAGGAATGTACCTTCTTGGAAATATCCTTGCTGTACATCTCGTTGAGGATGTTCTTGAACGGCGCAATGTCGTTATTCTCCCGCATGGTGTCGATACCGTCATTCATGGCGATATAGCGGACGCCGTGGCGGGGAAAGAAGTCCTCAATGAGTGTGCCGGTCTGCAAATAATTTCTGCCCAACCTCGATAAATCTTTCGTTATGACAAGGTTTATCTGCCTGCGCTCGATGGCTTTGAGCATCCGTTTCAGGTCGGGGCGCTCCATGTTCAGCCCCGTGTAGCCATCGTCCTGATAGACTGCCACAACCTCCCATCCCTGCTTTTCGCAGTATTTTTCCAGCATATCCCGCTGGTTGGCAATACTGGCGCTCTCCCCGTCAAGGTCATCGTCTTTGGAAAGCCTGCAATAGATGGCTGCCCGGAAGCTGCCTGCCAGTATTGCGTCCATGTCTGTATATTCATATCCGTTCATCATAACCGTTTACCCGCACAATCCAGACGGAACACGGTTCTTCTGAACCTCATCCTTATTATACTCTAAATCTTGTGTTTTCGCAAGATTTTCTTTGCTGGTATTCTGCCCATATTTTTGGGCAATCAGGCTCACAAAGACGTCTGTGGCGTCCAGTTCGCCGTCAAAAACTGTGGTAACATGAATCTCTGTTTTCGTTTTTGCCATAGGCAGTTATCCTCCATAATAGAATAAGCCAGACAAGGAGAAGGTCGGCAACGAAGTCCGGCAACGGGCTTCAAAAAACCTGAAAACTATCTCTGTCTGGCAGTTTTGGCTCTTATTTTTATTTTCTTTTTATTTTTTCTGTTGTTTTGGTTGGCTGATAAGGGGAAAAGCCCGCAGTTACGGGGGGTTTCCCGGCAACCGGCTCGGCAACGGGAGTGCAACAGGGTCGGCAACCGGCTGCATTTTTCAGAAGGGAAGCTCCATCTGTTCCGTGACTTCCTCAAATCCTTCCGGGATTTTTTCAGCTCCGTTGCTGATGTCCGTTGCTTTCGTTTCACGCTCCCAGCCTTTTGCCTGCCGTATTCCGGGAACACACGGGGGTTGGAAAAGTAATTCCAGCCCGTCACGCAATGGTTCATGATGTCGTTGACTTCCCGGATTTCCCATTGCTTCGGCTCGTCAAAGGGGTGGTTCAGGGCTTCCTTGAAAAGCTGCTTGGAACACACCATGCCGCCGGTATAGCGGTCAAGGTATGCCTGTATCATCCCGGCCTTGGTGTCCTCCGGCATGAAATCCCGCTGGTGTTCTTTGAGATAGCGCACCATTTCCGGGCTGAAAGACAGCTTAAAATCCCCGCTGCGGTAAACCGTCATGGCTTCTGCCCAGACCTGTGCAAGATAGGCTCTGGAAGCGGCTTCGTCCTCCAAAATGTGAACCTCGGCCTGTTCCGGGTACACCATGACCGGCAGGAAGCGCCGGTTGCCGGAACGGTCAAGGGGCAGGAAGTCAAGGGCATTGGAAGTGCCGCCGAACACACATTGCCGCAGCCTGTCCTCCGGGTGGGTTTCGTATGGGATTTTATAGACCTCCTTCTGTCGGCTTAAAAATGACTTGATTTCCTCAATGCTCTTGGCATTGGCGGTGGCAATCATCTCCGACATCTCGATAATCCAGTGGCCTTGCAGCTTGCGGTACACGTTATCATCGTCCAGCTTCCGCAAATCATCGGAAAACCACTCGTCTTTTACTGCCAGCAGCCGGAAAAAGGTGGATTTCCCGGCTCCCTGACCGCCCACCAGACAGAGCATGACTTCAAATTTACAGCCGGGGCAAAATGCCCGGTGGATGGCTCCCAGCAGGAACAGCCGCAGGGCTTCATAGGTGTACTGGTCGGTGTCGGCTCCCAGAAAGTGGCGCAGGCAATAGCGGATACGCTCCTGCCCATCCCATGAAAGGCCGTTCAGGTAGTCCCGGACGGGGTGGTAGCCGTTTTCATTGGCAACAATCCCGATGGCGGCGGTAATCTTTTTCTCACTGGTAAGCCCATAGGTTTCTTCCAGATACAGGAGCAGATAGTTCATATCCGTGTCCGTGATGGCGGTGCCGATGCGGTGGTAGCCGATGGGCTTTACAATGTCCACTCGCTCGGTCAGCAGATTTTTTGCGATTGCCCCGGAAAGCAGCGGGTCATTCTGAAAGACGGTCAGGCAGTTGCGGATACTGTTGCGGACGCTGCCTTTCTCGGTGCTTTCCAGCATGGCCTTTACTTCCTCAATGCTCCGGGGCGGGGCTGCTTCTTGTATGGTCTGTTCTGCGGCCTGCCGTATCTTGGGCGGCAAGCTCTGCCATTCGTCTTTCAAGATTGCTCACTTCCTTTCCATAGTCAACGATAAGGACTGCCCGTTCCTCCATATCCGGGGAGAGCAGCACATCCAGCAGATATTCCACATGGGATTGCTTCTGCAAGGCTTCCACAAAAAGCGGGTGCCATGCTTCTTCCGGCATCTTAGGGGCATAGTCCCGTTTCCAGCGGCGCAGAAGATGGTAATAATCGGACAGCACCCGGAAGCAGTAACGCTCCATGCGGCAAAACCGCTGTTCCGGGGTTTCCTGCCGGGGTTTGGGTTTTCTCCTGCCGGGTGGTTCCCTGTCCTCATAGGGGATGGAGAACTCCTGCGCCAGCATGAGGCGGCTTCCTTCGGACTGACAGCTTCCAGACGGGAAACAAAGTCAATCACATCCCCGTCTGCCTGACAGCCGAAACAGTGAAAGCGCCGGTCAACCTTCATGCTGGGGTTTTTATCAGCATGGAAGGGGCAGACACACATCCCGTTTCGTCCCACCCGGATTCCAAAATGCTCCGCAGCCTGCCGGGTGGTAACAGACTGCTTGACAGCTTTAAATACATTCAAATAAATCCTCCTGAAAATAAGAAAAGCGCCTGTCATTCTCGAAAAAGAAAATAGCAAGCGCCTATTAAAGTTCCATATCCTGTTTTTTCTCTGTGCGGGGCTGCTTCCGTTTCTCGGCCTGTTCTTCCCGGATACGCTGCGTCCGGCCTTTGACTGCCTGCTGGATGGACGGTTTCTTTCCCGGCTCGGCGGTCTGGCGGTACTGTTCAGACGGAAGAACCTGATTGAGCCAGTGACGCACATCCCGGAGAATCTTCACATCCTCCTGTAATGCGGACAACCGTTCCTTATATCCGGCAACTTCTCCGGCAAGCTGTGTCTGTTCCTCATTCAGCTTTTTAATGCTGTACTTCTTCTCCTTCAAATGCACCTTGAAATAACGGATAGCGGCATTATAGGCGTCCAGCTCGTCCCGATGGGCGGCGGCAAACTGTTCCCGTGGCTTCTTAAACCGGATGGCAGCATACTCCACATGAACCGGCTTATGGGCTTCAAAGTTGGCGATATGGGAAAGCAGGGTGTTGATTTCTTTCATACGCTGTTCTTTCGGCTTCATCTCTGCCCGGATGGAAACGGCCTGCCCGCTGACGGTATCCAGATAAGCGTCCAAACTCTGCACAGTGGACAGCTCCTTTTCCCGCAGATAGCGGATAGCTTCCATAACCTTGTTGAAATCGGCAACGCTGCCTGTAAGCTGGCCTTTGCTTGTCCAGCCTGTACGTTCCTCCCGGCGCAAATCCAGATATTTCCCCAGCAGCTCCGGCAGGGTGGGTTCCTTCGATTCCTGCAAGGCTTCCAGCAGGGCGGCTTTTTTCTCCTTCAGGTCTGCAATCCAGCCTTTCAGGTGGCGTACCATCTGCCGGATAGATTGCATAAGGGAATTGGCGGCTTTGATGTCCCGGTTCAAGTTGCCGATGTTGGTCTGTATCCCTCGTTTCTCCATCTGGCTGACTGCTGGCCCCATATGGACGGTGGGGATTTTATCAAGCCCCTGCCGTTCATAGGAACGAAGGTCAAGGCGCTCCGGGCGTCCGTTGGCTTCCAGATAGCGGTTAGCGGTAGCCGCCCAGCCCTGCCGCCAGATCTCTCCGTACTTCTGGTCGTTCCAGTCCACGGTATCCTCCTTGTGGCTTTTCCAGCTCCCGGACGGGAGCCGGATACGCTCGCCGTTCTCGTCAAGGTCATAAACCTTCCGGCTCTTGGGAAGCCATTTCCCGTTTTCGTCCATTGCCCGCATGGTCAGCAGGATGTGGGCGTGGGGATTCCCATTCCCTTTGTCGTGGATGGCAAAATCGGCAATCATGCCTTTAGAAACAAAAAACTCCCGGCAGTAGTCCCGGATAAGGTCGGCGTGCTGTTCCGGGGGGATTTCCCTCGGTATGGCAAGCACGATTCTCCGGGCAAGCTGGGAGTTCCATTGCTTCTCGATAGCTTCGGCGGCGTTCCACAAAGTATTGCGGTCTGCATACGCTGGTGGGGCGTGGGGCGGCAGCATGATTTCTGTATGGACAATCTCGCTTTTATGGGAATAGTATTTCTGCTTCTGGTCGTACTCGGAAAACAGCCGTTCCCCACTCTGGTAGGCGGCAGACGCAACGGCTGACTGGTGGTTGCTGCGCTGGATTATTTTTATATCATGGTGTGGACAGGGCATAGCGTTCCTCCTTCCTGTGGTTGATTTTGGGCAAAAGAAAAGCAGGAAACCGTTTCTGATTTCCTGCTTAGTGGTGTCGCTGGTAGGCGATTAGTATTCAGTTTTGAAGGTTCGGGTCAGGTTGGCTCGATGATGGAAAGCTGTCTAATAGCTTAAAAGTTTTTGTTCGCAAATTTACTTGTAATTCCAGTTTCTGTTTTATAAAATCCAAAAATCAGAAAAATAATTCCAACAACTACTCCTGCAAATACGGTAGTCTGTGTAGAAATATTAAGAAGAAGTAAGGATATACACAAAACGATTTCTACCAAACCTAATGTTTTGCCAATACCAATAAAAATATTAGGTGCTATGCTTTGTGCATAATCCCAATGCTCTTGTGACTTCCGAGATGTAGGCGTATTGTATCCGTTACCGGATGTCATATCTTTTACCGGGTGCTTCTTTAAGATATATCCTACAAAAACCATAACAAAGGGTATGATGAAATTCAAAGCAATCAATCCATACATAAAACCATCTCCTTAGATAGTGTTCGTCATTAGCTTTATTATACTACGGGCAGTCCTGTTTTGGAATAGATAAATTGTAAACTTGCTGGACGGAACAGCTTGCAGCGCAAGGTGTTCCCGGGCGGCAAGTCCACAAAGGGGTAGCTGGCGCAGCCAGCGCAGGGGAAGTGTAGCGTCCCCTGTGATGATTGGAAGCAGCCGCAACGGTGCTGAAAATCATCCGCTTTCCGCAGGAAGCCCCCGGCAGGCGCAACGCACCGGCTTGACCGGTGTATAGTTGCGCCCTTACTCCGTAAGGGATTCCCCGGCTACCCGCCCTTTCACGCTTTCTGCAACTATTTCCTTCATGCCACTTTGAGAAAATGCCTGTTTCAGAATGTCCATCACATCCTCGTCTGTCAGCACTTCCGGCCTTAAAAGGAAACTTTCCAGCATAGCTCCTCTGGTACAGAGCCGGTGCGTCCGTTCCTTCCGGGTAAGCTGCTTCACCTGGTGTTCCAGTATTTTTTCTTCATGCTGCGCCCGCCGCAGTCTGGCTTCGCCTTTGGCAATCTCCTGATTCAGCTTTTCCAGCTTCTCATTTATCATGGCAGCCCTCCTTTGGGAAGCAGCGTGTAAATGCGGTTTGGTTCTCCCACACCCCGGCGCACCCGCAGGATAAGCCCGATGTCCTCCAATTCTTTCAGGGAACGCTTCACAGTGACGGGGCTGCGGGAGAGGGCTGCCGCTAATTCCATGATAGGAAAACGGACAAACAAAATGCCGTTGCTATCCTCTATCCCTGCCGTAAGGGTGGTGTTCAGCAGACGGGCATACATGACTTTTGCTGTGCTGCTGATCGGCAGCCGAAGCATTGCGGCGGGTAGCGGCATACAAGGCGGCAGAACCGTGTCTGCGCTCATAAATTCAAATTCCATTTAACTGATTTTCTCCTTTCGCTTGGCTCGTTTTGACAGGTAATGGGGGCAGTCTATCACGACAGCCGGAAACTCTGCTTGCACTTATGCTGGCACTTCCGGCACAGGTCGTTGTAGGCCACACGCCCCCGGTCATTGAGGAAGAAGGAAAGCTCCAACTTCCGTTTCTTGCTCATTCTCGGCATAGTGCTCCTATCATAGAAAATCCGCCCATTTCAGCCGTAACAACGGGAACAGGCGGATAAAGGTTTTTGGTGTCATGTTTCGGGGCGATTTTCAAGGAAAATACGGCCATAGAGCCGCTTTGAAATGCCCCATAGTATTACGGACGGGGCAGACTACACCCCGCCGATTTGTCGTGTTTGGGTAGCGTTTTGGTATCAGTTCTGCCGGGTTGTCCTGCTGTCGTTCCTGCCCCTGAATCTCACAGCGGCGTTTCGTTCCCGTTGGTACGCTCGCTGCGGTCAAGGTTCCTCCATTTCCTTGCCGCAGGTCGTTGCGCTACATCGCCGGGGAGCATATCCCATCAGGCCGGTCATTCGATTGGAAATAATCCATCGATGAACTGACTTAATCATAGCTCATTTTTGAACCCTTTCCCGTATGTCCATAAAATAGGAAAACCGCCCCAAAATCGAAAAATTCCACGATTTCGGAACGGTATATGGTATAATAAGGAATAACAGCGGCAGCCAGCCGCAGGAAGGAGCGATGTGTTTATGAAAACCCGCATTTCCGTACAGGAACGCCTGAAAGATTTACGGGTGGAACGGGGCTTGAATCTGGAAGAACTGGCACAGGAAACCGGCATTTCAAAATCAGCCCTCGGCAGTTATGAAAACGACAACGACGAATACAAGGAAATTAACCACGGCAGCCTGTTGAAGCTGGCAGACTTCTATCAGGTGTCGGTTGACTATCTGCTCGGCCTTACCAATAATCGGAGATATGAAAACACCCCGATAGAAGAATTACATTTGAGTGATGAAGTCGTGGAACTGCTGAAAAGTGAACGCTTCAATAACCGGCTGCTGTGTGAGATTATCTCCCATGAAAAATTTAAGGAATTGCTGGCAGACGCAGAAATCTATGTGGACGGGATAGCAACCATGCACTTCCATGACACAAACAGCTCACTGGCTGCTTTACGGGCTATGGTACTGGAAGAACACCCCGAAGCTGCGGCAGACCGGGCAATCAAAGTGTTGGAAGCCTGTCAGATAGAGGAAGAAGATTTTTTCTGCCATGTGACGCACAAAACATGGGACGTCATTCTCCATGATATACGCAAGGCGCACGAAAATGACAGCGAAAGTGCGCCGGATACCACGCCTGCCGATGAACTTATACGGGAAGTACAAAAGGCCATGCAATCTCCGGGGGACAGGGTTCAGCAATTCACGGAGATATTCTGCAAGGCGTTCCGGCTCAAATACAAGCGGCTCTCACAAGAGGAACGAAGCCTTTTGAAAAAGCTGTTCAAGAAATCCCCGCTGATAAAACAGTCTGGTATGAACTTCCGGCGCAGGCCGTGGAAATAAAAACAGCCGTTGTAGGATTTTGTTCCTACAGCGGCTGTTTTTATTTATGAATCTTCTCCAACAAAAGACAGGATATTTTCATCAGTTTGTAATGTAATTGTTGCGCTTTCTGAATCATCAGAATAAACTCTTGTTCCATATACGCCTGTAACAGGCTCCTCTAAATTTTCAAAAGTTAATCCGAGTTTCGAAGAAGAATTGTCAATCTTTTCAAGCGAATATGTACCTGTCCATTCTTGTTTATGAGTGTTATCTGTTAAGATAAAACTTTTTTCTTCAAAACTCAATGTCAAATCCAATACTGGTATGTCATCATGCACTGAACCTGAGAATAACATATTACCATCTAAATCAGTAATAAATTCTAAAGACCAGTTATATGATGATACCGACCGAGTTTGGGAAGAATCACACGAACATAAGCCTACACACATAAAAAAACATACGCATATTGCCAATAACCGTTTCATTTTACCTATTACCAACCTTAATTCACAACTGTTTTGCATTTAATTAGGGAAGTGTCACAGGGTAAGAAATAGCGAAAGCTCCACCGCCTGCCAAGGCATTATTAGCGGTAGCAACACCAGAAACAGAAACCGTTCCCTTATCTCCGCTATTACCTGTTCTTCCAGTATCCACATCAGTTTCGATTGTTTCTTCACCGTCGGCTAATTCTGCAAATGCCGTATTGGTGGATTTTTTGTTCATAAGCACATTAACTGTACCAGTCATACCAGTGAACTCCGGTTTTGGAGATTCATACCACGGTACATACAACTTCACATGAACTTGAATCCCATCATCCTCATCATAAGTTGCATAAGAGTTAATACGAACATTAGCGACTGCTCTTTTGGTGACACCATCGGAAATCATAACATCGGTTAAGTATCCGTCATATTCTCCAATGACTACCGGCTGTTGAGTATCCGTTATTTCCGTTGTTGTTTCCGCTGCAAAAGCAGGAACCGCACTCACAGAAAAAAGCATACAAAACGCTACCAACGAGGTAAACAATCTTTTACTAAATTTTTTCATAAACAATGCTCCTTTCTAAAATGACCAGAACCTACATTTTTTGTATTCAGTTATTGGCAATATGCTACTAACCTGCAAGCACACTCTCAAATCATAAAATGTTTCAAATGTACTTGTTTTATTTTATGATAGCACTTATTTACATTGGGTACAATAGAAAATATACACAATTAAAATTTAATTTTTTGTGCAAATCGAATCAAATATAAAATTATATCGCTTTAGATATTGTCCTGTTCTAATTTAATCACATTCATAATACCACAATTCAAGGCTTCACAAATGCGAACCAGCGTTTCCATGCTGATATTCTTTCCCTTGCCCATGTTGGCAATCATATTTGTGGTAAGACCGGCGGCAAGCCGCAAATCCTCTTTCCTCATGCCACGCTCTTTCAGTGTGTTCCATAGTGGCTGATAACTAATGTGCATAGCTTCCCGCCTTTCTTTCCATCGTCAAGTGTTTTATACCCATTATAGCAGAAATCTTGCGTTTCCACAATATTTCTTGACTACACCGCCGGTTCCGTCTGGATTGTGCTTTTCCTTTCTCCGCTTTTATTACATCTAATTAGCCATGAGCTGCTTGATTCCCTGGGACTTTGCACCTGGGTTGTCGTTTCCATATCCTTCTAACAGGTTAATAACACCCCCATACTGCAAGTCCGGCTCCAATCGCCACCACAAGTGTCTGCAAAATATTGATTGCCTGATTAAAA